>OMLO01005103.1_pt1 | contig 11007 bp, 7 predicted proteins | sample 1674811 | NCBI WGS metagenome assembly OMLO01 (sample SAMN06265003, study PRJEB25207) | coral metagenome | isolation source: Coral host | place: Mexico:La Bocana,Puerto Morelos, Mexico | collected 2008-11-13 | reverse complement strand
TATGTTACGCGATGCCAATACTGTATCATATTTATTTTTGCCGTTTCGTTGACTGGGTTTAGCGTTCTTATCGTATTTAATCAGCGCATAACTTTTAGGTAATTCCCCTCGAAGGACATACAACAGTTTAAGCAATTCCCGTTGTTTTGTTAGGAAGTGGGATGTAATATCACTCGGCTAGTCTTTTTTTTTTTTTGAAAAATTAGTCTGGTATGGTATTATCTCACCTAAATAGTTTGAATGTTGTTTACCTCCTCCCCAAAAAATGAACAAGCAAACGAGATATTAATTTGACAAATTTCTTCCTAGAAATAGTTAATTCTCATTCGTGGTTCTCGACAAGAAGTAGGATACGCCAGGCGTCGATTTCTCGAAATCAATGCTTATTTGTGATTTCGTGTATTTATGCATAATAAAGCGACCACCCTACTAATTTGCATAACTTTAATTCTGTCAGTCCCCCGTTCAGTTGATTGTTCCAATCTGGAGAGCTCTTGCATTGGCACTGATTTAACAAGCCACTCCGACATTCACAGCATAATCCGTAAAATTATTTGCTGCTCACATGCATGCTTTTCGTTAAAATCATGAATCGCAATCACGATAATAAATTTTGCACTGGTAATCATAGAATCGAACATGCAACAGGTAGATAAGCTGTATAGGCTGGTTTACACTAACGCACAAGCATAAACAAAAGCTGGCACAGGCAGACACTTGACGATGTTGATAATTAGCCCCTTCAGGTGATAATTCACCGCATAGGAATGGCATTCTTTATAATAATCGATAATAAATAGATCTGCAATTTCTTTTACGAAAAATTATTTGGCGAGTACTCCATTTCATATATTTTCGTGATGAGAGTTAAGCCGTTTGTTAATTTAAATTTAATTAAATTTAAATTTAATCTCGCACTCAAGGTAACTCCAAAGCTATCCGGAATATTCACCAAATAAAAGAGACCTTTAGGCGATCACGTACTACGGATCCGGCCACTTATTTTTTAAGCTGAGACTTGATGATAAGTTTACGGATAAGACAGCATTGCCATCACCAATCAGGTCATACAACATACTTTTTGTAGCTTGGCCAGTTTGTTTTCCATTACAGAAAACAGGCTTATTACAGGCAACATGATATTCTCTAGAGAATTGTTTTTTTTTTATATCCATCCAAGAATTATTCACGCGACTATTTGAAAATTTGAAAGCACGTATTCCCAAGAGTATCATCACACGACCTGAAACGGCTGAAACGGGGCAACAACCCTCCCTAGTTAAACTTAAAATGGTTTATTGTCGAGTGTGTCACGTATGGTTATACAAGGAACCATTTTCAGGGCCTTTCCCTTGGCGTGTTGTTTTGACGTCACATGGAATCATAACAGTTTGAGGAAACTTGTTTCCAGGGCCTTACTTAAGTTAAGTTCCAAAGGATGGCAAAGGCATATAACCTAATTATCTCTCTAATCATTATCTCTGTCCAGGTGATGGAAGAAACACACAGAACGTGAACGCATCATGGACCACTCATCCTGGAGCGAAAGACTCCCCCCCTGCCAAAATCGAGTCGTTTCTACCAAACGTGCTCGTGGTTTCTACCGTTAGCGTGGTCTTCGTCGCTTCCTTGGTCGTTCTGTTCTTTGTCGTTATTAGAAGTTCTTCTGGACGCAGTGACGAGACGAACGAGGGTGCGAGCAGTTCGCAGAGCTCTGAGGTGGTGACAGAAGTCAGGATGATGGACCTTAAAGATGAGATAGTTGACAGTAACACTCTGAGCGATGGTAACGTTCACACATAGATATCACGAACAATAACTGAATCCATACTGATCGCGATTTTTTCTCTACCATTAAGGCGGGGGTACACATGAATTTAAGTGAAATTTTAGGAGGTTTAAAGAGGGATTCAAACGTATGTCTACCAATTTTTAACTTCAAATTCTAATTAGAAACATAATACCCAGCCAAAATTCGGCCTTCAGGCACATCCCTGCGCTAAAACATGCACTTTTTATACCGGTCGAAAGCGAAGTACACTTCACATATTTGGAAACGAATAGCGTCTTGGCGAATCCCTGGGTTCTAGTAAGACTGCGTGGCTGAGCCCAGCAAGCTTTACTATTTTTCTTTAAAAACAATCAAAGATTGTCTTTTGAGTATAAACGGGGTTTTCTTATTTCCACAATAAATTGTAATTATACCGATTATTTATGTAAACTGTTAAAGGCGTATAATTTATTTAACGTTGTAAAAAAAAGAGCAAAATAAGGGAAAAAGAAAGTATAATAAGAATATAATATGATGCTCCAGATTGTCAGTGGAGACGATGTTTTGTAAACTGAAACAATCATAAAAAAAAACCTGCAATGAGAAAAAAATCGAATTAACTTGTGTGACTAATAATTTCTTTGTAATAACAAGATTTTCTTTTAAACTGCATCCAGGCTTCTGAAGCCAATTCAGTTATATAGGTGACATCAGTGTCAGCTAAATGCAGTTTTGAAATAGGTATCTGTTACCACACGTGACCATATCCGCCACAAAAACTAGACTCATATTTCGGGATACTTTCGGGATATTCTTCTGTATGTTATCCCGAGACATCTACGGTTTAGATATCTAAGAAAGGGAAGAAAAGCATATGCATTTCTGCTGCCAGACTGCGACGTCGCTCAAAAATTGATCTTAAATCAAGGAATCTGTGCCAATTTTCATCAACTTCTTTCCCAGGGTTTTCCCTTTGAATTTGGAAGGGACCTACCATGACTCCAATCTCTAAAGGAAAAGTCCAGGGAACGAGGTTCTTCGTGCTGCATCTAATCGAAAATCGCATGCGCAATTACGTGGAGACGGTTTAAGCATTTGCATCAGCGAGGATGACGGAGCGTTGGACGTCCTGTGTTTCTCTCACCCTAATTTCTTCGCGCGCAATCTGCAGAAGCGTTTGAAGATAGGATTGATCATCGCAGTTAGACACACAACTTAAGCAGGTAGTGAAATTAAAGCCTGAAAAAAATGATGACCTCTGCGATACCGGTGCAGTGCTCTACCAACTGAGCTAGTTGTGTGTATAACTGCGATGATCAATCATGTCTTCATATCTTCTCCGCAGTTCAAATATATGATTTTTCATTTATTCATTTACAGAAACAGTTTGTTATGTAAGGTAGGGTTATAAATCCACCCAGGTTTCTCGGCTCTCAGTGATCAACCTTTGGCCAGATGAAATTCTTAATAACCTTTCTAGTTCCAGTTTGTTATTCTACTTCTTGTTTTGATATACTTTTGCGAGGGCCATCGAGGCAGCATCTGCAGTGTCGTTTAGTTATTTCTGGCGTAACCGTTATTTTGTCTAGTCATGCAACGCTTCGTGATCGATCAAGTAACGTTGCGTGATAAACCAAATAATATCTGCAAAAGACTTGTCGGGAAATGGAGACAAGGGTCACAACAAAACGTTCCTACTGAAAGAAGATATGTGTTAAAACGTATCTAGCGGTTATCACTCTAGTCAGTCGGAAAAGTCTCGACTCGACTATGATTGGTTAATAACAACAGGGGATTCCCCGATTTTAAATAGTAAATACTATAATGCATAACGTTATTTATATTTAGACGAAGTACACATCTCACTGTAAAACTGCTTCACTTGCGGAACGGATAAGGAAATGTTGCAGTGTTGTATGAAAATGAATTTCTCATTACGGTCGCTCGGTTTCCTTGCTGTTTTGTCATTTTTTCAAGGAGGAGATCTCCGGCCTGCTCTATGCAAAGATGGGAAGTTCTACGAAGAGAGCGTGTTTGCCTACTTTAACTGCTCTCTTTGTCTAGAACAATCCCATTACAGCAACTGCAACGTCTGCTGTTCAAGTAAGTAGTTTTCGATTACTGTGAGACACTAGAGTTTTCCCCTTTAATTTTCGTTGTTTTTGCTGTTCCCAAAATGACAAATAACAAAGTTGCAAGTAAGCACATTGCAAGAATTGAAGAAATCCCCCGTTGACTCTTAAGATTTTCTGTCACAGATTTTTCTATATACGGACGAATATCGACAAAGATCAGCTAAAATTTGAAATAATCCTAGCATTAGCATATCCTTAACGGCGTTTCTTATTCTTCCAGAGTGGGATAATTTGTTTTTCTGACAAAAAATTCAGATCTTAATAAAATTCCTAAAGGGAGGTAATCGGAGAGGTTTTGGCTAATAAAGGGAAATACACCTCCTTTGCGGAACTCCGAACTTGTGCTGGTTAAGCAATTTCTAATTGTGTCCTATGATTTCATACGTGGCGTATAACCAATGACCTCTGTATTACCACATCGCTACTTCGAGAGATTGCTTTCAACGCTGTCTGTATCTGCGTAGCTGCGTTCCTCTAGCTTTGTAATTAACTGGCCTGGAAGGTTCCATACTACGATTTGAATGATTTTTGTCTTTGGAGTTTCAGTAAGAAACCGTTTTCTAACTGGGCCTGCGCGCATAAGTAATTTCTGTGCAATTAAATTTTCACTAGCGCGACTGAAACTGATACAACTAATTAACTGATCAGGGTGTGTCGAACATTTGTGTAATTGATCTAATTTGCCACTAAAAAGAAATGCAATCTTCATTGAATCTTGATCAGAATGATGAGAAATAAAATCGGCCTTTCCGCCAAAAAATCAATGGACGCTAAAATTAAAACGGACAAAAGCGCGCGGGGGAGTATGATAGTTCTTGCGCATCAGGAGACTGTGTCTATTTCAGTCACTTTTGAGAAGAGAAAAGTTGAATTTTCGTAGAGCTCTGTTACCATCTAACAAAAAAATGAATATCAGAGATTATCCAGTTGCTCTGTCATTTACATAAAACGTGAATTTTGTGATATAAATAACAGCACTGATCGTTCGTGCTTAACGTTGTAGCTTAGTATGTCAGTCCCATTCGGTCAGTGTAAACGAGATATATTTCACTATCTTTTTCAACAGCAACACTGACAAGCAATTCTACAACTGCAGTGCCCACCCACACGACCAAACCCACAGTTCCAAATAACACAGGGTCAGACGTCGTTGCAACTCTTCCAAATCCTGTGGCTACAGAGATGAAGATATTCATCATCATAGGATTTATTTTAATCGGATTCTTGACAGTGTTGGGAATAGCTGGATCATTGACGCTTGTAAAAAAGTGCTGTACGAAGAAGAAGAAATGGAAAATGCGATCCTCAAGTGAGTAAAACTATCTATCGACTTTTTTCCTCCAACGATGCAGGGCAAGGCATTTATGTTGAGTTACAAAGAAAATTTCACCACTGCAAAAACGTTCTTTACCCAGGTGCCATTCAAGCTGTAAAGCTAAAACCTAAAACGGGACTGACTATGTTTTATGGAGTGAATGAATCTACTTTATTAATTTTGTTTTATTCATTTTATAGATATCAAACTTGGAATGCAGGAAACCCAGCTTAGCACATCTTCACCCATGGTAATGGGTCATCCACTTGGTGAACCTATGCCCCAGAGCCTTGAAGTCACGGGAAGAGAATAAGTTGACGCGGGCAACTTGATGACAACTTCTGTTATTGCAGAAGGGAAATATATATCCCCGCTAAAACAGACACTTTTTATACAGGTCGAAAGTGAAGTACACTTGAGAATATTTAATTTGGAAAACGGATTGCATCTTGGCGAATCCGTTGGTTCTAGTAAGACTGCGTGCCTTTTAGTTGAAGAGTGTAAGCTTTTCTATCTTATCTATCTTTCTATCTTTCTTTATAAGGCGATCAAAGGTTGTCTTTCCAGTATAAACGTGGTTTTCTTATTTCACAATAAATTGTAATTTATTATATTTTATAGTAATTATTGTGATTATATGTAAACTTTTAAGAGCGTATAATTTATTTAACGTTGTAAAAAAAGAGCATAAAATGAGAAAACGAAAAGTGTAATTCTAATGTCAGTAATATGGTGCTCCAGATTGTCAGTGGAGACGACGTTTTGCAAAAACAAGCATAAAAAACCCTGCAATGAGAAAAAATCGAATAAAGTTGTAATTTCTTTGTAATAACAAGATTTTCTTTTAAATGAAGCCAATTCAGTTATATAGGTGACATTAGAATAGGTATCCGTTACCATATCCGCCACAAAACCTGGACTCATAATTTCAAGATGGTTTTCTTCTGCTATCCCGAGACTGAAGAGATGTTCGAGAAAGGGAAGAAAAGCATATGAATTTCTGCTGCCAGATTGCAATGTTCGTTCAACTGTTGAACTCAAATCAAGCAATCTTTGCTAATTTTCATCAACCTCTTTCCCAAGGTTTTTCCCTTGGAAATTGGAAGAGACGGTATTGATCTCTAAAGAAAAACCCCTCGCAACGAGGTTGAGGTAGGGGGACGGATGTGACGAAACTTGTTCCTTCAGCGCGAGGCCCTCAGTCGCCTTTTTCTAAACTCGCCGTTCTTCGTGCTGCTCCCTAAGCTGCATATAATCAGAAGGCACAGTTAGACAGCTTAATACCTAAAAATAAAGCGATTATGATAACACAGGTTAACCATTTACACCAGCGCGCATTACGGAGCGTTGCGTTCCTGGGTTGCTCTCGCCCCAATTTCTTTGCGCGCAAAATGCAGAAACGTTTGCTACGCAAGCAGGGTTTAAATCCACCAAATTTCTCAGCCCTCAGTTGTCCGGCAATCTGTGGCCAGATGAAATTCTTGAAGAAGCTGTGGAGTACAGAAAAGAAAATCTTGAAAGTCCTAGGAACGTACACCGCACTTACAATACAAGTTACAATACAATGCAAGCTTATTGTCTAATACGCTTAGCTATTCTGTACAACATTTCATAATGGAATCAGTTATACCAGCTACAGGTATTCTCATAAACAAAAAATAAATTAAAAGTAAGTATTATAACATATTCTATTTCCTTGCGGTGAATGGATTTCAAAAAGCGCTCAACTCTGATGAGGAGCACGGTATACTCATTGAAAGTAGTTCTGGACTTCAGGAGTGATTCAACGTTGTAATGCTGTTTCGTATGGTCAAAGATTGACCACACTCGTCAGGCAACATCATCGAATGACCGGTAAATTTAATGCTGGCGGCTAAATACAAATACCATAGTTAGTTGCTATGGTGCTGATTATCGCGTTAAGGTTTTTGAGTACATATCCCCTCCCCCACCTCCCTCTTTCGCTTTTTGGCTTTCGCCCCATTTTTCGGGCGGGAAAAACACCGAAAATCCCGTTCCTCGGTCTTTCTTTGTTCCCAAACCCCACGGAAACGCTTGCAACGCAGGCTGTTTCTGTGGGGGCATGAAGTCGAAGTCGAAGCTTGTCACAAGTCCTACGTATGATTCTGTTTCTGTGCCGGTTGTTACGATTGATTGGTACACTACGTTCGTTTCAAGGCATTTTCCTTCAAGGGAGCATTCGTGTTTTGTTTGGCAGTTACATTGCCGCTTGTTGGGTTGTTGCGTTGGGGTTGTGTTGTAATCGGAGAGGAGTGTTTTGTTGTGTGACGAGATAATGGATTTCATGTTTAGCATGCAGGAGTAGTTAAGATTGAGTGTGTGTCTGTTGAAGATCTTGTAAAGTGGGTGGTTCTTTGAGAAGCATTTGTCAACTATGTGGAGGATGTTCTTTCCTAGGTTGGTTTTGACGCTGGATTTCCATGGGGGATTGTACCAGGTGATGTTTCTTTGTCGGTTTCTAAGCAAGCAAGCAAGCAAGCAAGCAAGCAAGCAAGCATTAATTTAAAAGAATTAATTTAAAAACACTAAAAATATATAAACTACAATAAAAGAGTCCTATTTATATGCTATAAGAATCAATCATATATAACATTCCGATCTCTGTGGCGCACCCTCGAGGCGTTTGTAATGTCGAATTTAAATTACGGGGATATGGCTTCGTCGAAAACCTTTTGGCTTGATGAGATGCTTGTAAGTCTTTTTTTATGACTTTTTTCTGGGAGGTTCTTTAGTGGTTGCTCTGTCGATGGACATATAGTGGTTTGTTGTTGGGTTTCGTAAATGGTTTGTAGGTTCCGCTTCTGAAGTCAAAGGTTACGTCTAAGAAGTAAACTTTTCAGAAGCGTGATCGTAATTAATAGCTGTTTAAAAACAGTACAAACTATTTTTACTAGCTTTGATTAGTCAATGGCCGTAAGTCTTTCTTATTGAGTAATTCCTGGTAGTGTGTTAGCTTTTCATTGGAAACAAATCGGTGGGCACGTTCGTTTGCTTTTTCCAATTTTGCACTGGCACTTTTACTGCAGCAGTGCCAGCAGGTCTCAGAGCGATAGTTGAAATGGGGAGGGATGAATGCAAAATAGCTGGTCACTCTTCCTTATTTCGTTTTCGTGCGCTTAAGTACGGCGACTTTTCTGCATACTTTGGCTTCATGCTTTTCAAATTTAGTTTGTCGTCTATCCTTACTTACCCTGCGAGCAGAGTCTCCTTCGATCTTTCTAGAAAAAAATCGGCCGGAAGAGGAAAGAGACTCGGGTAGGGGCAAATCACGCTTCAGATTTATTGTGAAAACACAGAAATCCCCATAACTGAAATGTTTGAAATGCTTGCTCGACGATTTTAATTTTAAAACCGGGTATAGTAGATACGTTAAGACGTATTGCTTTATAGGATTATACGTCATTGTAGTAGTTATCACTGTCTCATCCAGTTCAAGACTGTGATTGGATAGCCGGTCGGTTACAGTGGTGGCTAAAATGGCAACAGGGGACTCCCCAATAAATAGTAAAAGCTGGGTTTACATTCTGATGACTCAGCCAGTTAAGTCTAAGTCAGTTCACTGAACGGTAGTAAAGGTCCTTCGTTATCGTAACGAATAGGGATATATTTCAGTTTTGTAAGAGAATGAGTCTCTCTATGCGGTCGTTTGGTTTGTTTGCCGTTATTTTTACGTCATTTCTTCGAGAAGGAGATCTCCGGCCTCCTCTATGCAAAGACGGAAAATTCTATGAAGACAGCGTGTTTGCGTACTTTAACTGCTCCCTTTGTCTAGAGCAGTCCCATTACACCAACTGCGACGTCTGCTGTCCCGTTTTAAGTGAGTAGTTTTGTATTATTGTGAGATACTAGAGCTTCTTATCTAATTTTAGCGGATTTCAGTTGTCCCAAGATTTAACTCTTTGAGTTTTTCATCACAGTTTTTTCTAATATGCGCTAGCGATAGAGATTGGCTAAAACTTAGCATTTGGATTGTCTTAAATGACGGTGATTTGTATTCTTCTGAGGGTGCGACAATTTTTTGACAAAAAATTCAGATCTCAATAAAATTTCTGTAGTCTGGTTTGATCGTCGTTGAAAGAGTATTGCACCACCATAAAACGGAATTTGCTTGTTAAGCACTTTCGAAATGTGTCGGCACGACACACGTACAACCAATGACCTCTGTAAAAGACAGGTTGAGATATCAATTTCGGCGCTGTCTATATAGCTGGGTCGTTTTAGCTTTGGAATTCAATTGCACCGGGAGGCCTAGGTACTAATACTACAATATGAATAATTTTTGTCCTTGGAGGCTTTTTTGACAAACCGTTTTTATTCTCATTGGGCCTGTGAACAAACCATATTCCTACGTAATTAAATTTTCAAATCGGCGTGTGTGCGTGTTTGAACATCAATGTAATTTGATCTAATTTGCCACTAAAGCGAAATGGACGACTCCTTGTATATACCTGACAAAACTACAATCTTCATTGAATCTTGATCAGAATGAAATGAGAAATAATATTGGGCTTTCCCTAAAAAAAAAAGCAATGAGCGCTACAATCAAAACGGAGAAGAGAAAAGTTTAATTTTGGTAGAGCTCTGTTACCATCTAACAAAAAAATGAATATCAGTGATTATCCGGGTTCTCTGTCATTTACATAAAACTTGAATTTTGTGATATAAATAACAGCATATCGTTCGTGCTTAACGTTGTAGCTTAGTATGTCAGTCCCATTCGGTCAGTGTAAACGAGATATATTTCACTATCTCTTTCAACAGCACCACTGACAAGCAATTCTACAACTCCAGCGCCCACCCACACGACCAAACCCACAGTTCCAAATAACACAGGGTCAGACGTCGTTGGAACTTTTGCAAATCCTGTGGCTACAAATATGAAGATACTCGTCATCATAGGATTTATTTTAATTGGTTTCATAACAGTGTTGGCAATAGCTGGGTCATTGGCGCTTGTAAACAAGTGCTGTACGAAGAAGAAGAAATGGAAAATGCGATCCTCAAGTGAGTAAAACTATCTATCGACCTTTTTCCGACTATGAGCTACTATTTTGAGAGGAAAAAAGAAACAAGTAATTTTTTTTCCTTCAACGATGCCTGAAAAACAGCTGAAGTGAAACGGCGACTTCTTGAAACAAGAACCGATACGATATACGATAGGATAACTTATTTATACACGGTATTTCAATCCGTCTATTCATGATAATCATGCCGGACTAGCTACCTATCTTTCTAACGACAATTAACGATGTAAAATTCCAAAATATTCCAAAATATTTAAAAACTGCTTTTCATGGAGGCACGCCGTGTAGAGTTGTAGAAATTTACATAAGGCTGTGGCTACCTAGCTTATTCTTGGAGTTGCTTGTTAATTATTAATCTGTGGGTACGTTGTTCCCTAACTGAGTTTACTTGCCACGGTAAGGGCAAGGCATTTATGTTGAGTTACAAACTTAAGAAAATCTCACCACTGCAAAAACGTTCTTTACCGGGGTTTAAGGTGCCATTCAAACCGTAAAGCTAAAGGGGACTGATTGTGTTTTATAGAGTGAATGAATCTACTTTATTAATTTTGTTTTATTCATTTTATAGATGTCAAACTTGGAATGCAGGAAACCCAGCTTAGCACATCTTCACCCATGGTAATGGGCCATCCACTTGGTGAACCTGTGCCCCAGAGCCTTGACGTCACGGGAAGAGAATAAGTTGACGGCGGTGAAATGAATGAATGAATGAATGAATGAATGAATGAATGAATGAATGAA
>OMLO01005102.1_pt1 | contig 11008 bp, 2 predicted proteins | sample 1674811 | NCBI WGS metagenome assembly OMLO01 (sample SAMN06265003, study PRJEB25207) | coral metagenome | isolation source: Coral host | place: Mexico:La Bocana,Puerto Morelos, Mexico | collected 2008-11-13 | reverse complement strand
TCAATTAATTTTTTCGATTGCAAAGTTTTAGTTTCTTCAGGAATCTTAAGACAATCTTCTTTTACGAGACAATTATGAACGATGATTTTAAGCTCAAGTTTTACACAATGTAGCCCGCGTCATAGTATGAGACAAACTTAACCTTGTAACACCCCAATATAAAATTCTCATTGTACCTGAAGAAGACTAGTTTGGTCAGCCGAACGTAACGTTGTACCGGTTTCTGCTATTATGTTCTTCATTGCTGAAGCCGATTAGATCACTACTAATCTATTGCATAACAGGAGAATCATCTTCCACGGTTGCTTGCTAAACAAATTTATAGCTGTATTGTTGCAGGAATGGTATGTCACAGGGACGATTTTACGGCCTTGGACGAAAGAAAACAAGCTAAATGATGTTGTTTTAAATTTCTGGTGCAGAAGACACCAGGGCTTAATAGTGCTTTTACATCGATTCCTCATCAGAAGTTTTAATAGAGTTCTAGAGCGTAGTTTTATCAACGCATAAAGTCGTGAGATCGTGTTCGGACCCAACAAACCGAGGCTTATCTTTTAAAAATGTCATAGGCAGAATAAAAATCTCTCCCTTAGTAGGTGGCCTCAGAGAAGGATAGTTTGATTCAATTTTAATCTGAAAAGTTCTAGCTAGTTTATCAGCCCTGTTTACTGATCCTTAACCAATCATGAAGGGACCTTTACTTATCTAAGTTCCTCCGCCATCTGCATGCCCTCCGGTCCCGCTCTCTAATCCTGATCTGACGCTCCCCCTCCCCCCAAGATCAAGACCTTTCCCCTCGTGGAACGCCTCTGTACTTTGTTAAATAAGTACAAGACTCCCCCAACCCCTCCCACGCCTTGTGAAGGGTTTGTCATGCACCTGTCAAACCAAGAGTTCCGCTTTTTTGACTGTTCCGGTAAAATAACGGTTGAGTGCTCTACAAAAGAATTCATCACAGTTCTATGGGAGAACATCGCGTAAGTAGTATGCTTCACAGGTGTAACTGAGCCTGGCTTTGAAATCTTCAGTGTAAAAAAGGATTACATAATGTTTTATAACATCACTGCGAATTTATTTTGACGCGTTGCCAAGTTGAGACTGTACTAGACGAAACTCATAACGTTCTAATCGTTAAATAATTTGAGTGTATTCCGGTGACATTTGTCACTCATCGGCTAACAATCTGTCAAGCATAACAGCTAGTTCCTGTTATTGTGGTCTACCGGATTCTGCCCTGCTGCCAGTATCTGAGTTTTTGCCGTCGGACGCAGAACTAGCGTGCGATTTTGAATTACGTTTAAAGAAAAGGGCACCTTTAATCGATGAGATCGTTCAATTTGGAATTTGCTAAGCCTTTACTAAGGTAAGTAATTTGTGTCGTATATCTGTCCAGAATCGGTTTGTTTCTGGGAATGACGGATGTTGCGTTTTGATTATTTAACTGCCAGAAATACAAAGAAAGTATTATAGCTAAGTAATCTAGAGGCCCTACAGAGACTTCTAAAAACAGCACAGAGTTAAATTTACCGGAAGACCAAAAACTGCATCTAAAACTTCCCTGTAAGCAACACTGACGCTACTGAAGTGATTATATTGGCTGTATAGTTTAGCCTGGACAAGTCGATTCTGTTTTGTCTGAAGAAATGGCCGGGTATAAGACTTTTGTTCGATCCACAAGGTCACACACTTCTGATTCGTTAAAATTGAACGGAATGTGTCGTACATAGAGAATTTAATTTCGAAATCGTGACGAAATGTTTATCTATAGCAGCGGGCATGAGTTGTTAGCATTCTCAGTTCAGTATCAACCCGCCTCTGGAAGTTTTCCCTTCGCTATTAATCAATCAGATTTGAGGCAGAAAATATTTTTAATCAGGTTATCTGTACAGGGAATTTGAATTGGCTGGCTAGCCGCAGGTTTATGGAAGCCTCATACGAAAGAGCTGGCTTTTCGATTTGTAGGGGTTTTCCGTTTTTCTATGAAGTGTTACTTCACTCTCGACATTTCAGTGTTCACTTTCCAATATGGACATACACGCCACACGAGTTTAATGTTAAAATTTCCCTTCTGATAATTCAGAACCGGAACAGACGGTCTCGGTAATTTATCAAGGCTTTATTCTCCGGCTTTGTCAGAAACTGACGTCTGCAATTTCGACACTTATCTGAAAACCGAAAAAAAATTTGCACAGAGCAGATATTTTCAACGGAACATGCTTGTCACGGAAGACAAGTGTCAAAGGGGAAAAAACACACTAGATAGTTGTCATGCCAAACAAAAGGGGTTTTAGAGTACTGATTGCTGTTCACCGAGGCACGTACATCTCCGACCTGCAGTTTCTAATTCCGGCTAAAAGTCGTGCCCTATTCCTAATTTTCCAAAGATGCTGCAGGTCGCTGCAGCGAAAAAAGATCGGATGCCATCCAAATAGGCGCTAAATTTTAGTCTAAAAATTTTAACTTATGCTCAAGCAAGCAAAACAAATTAATCGCTTTTTTAAGTGTCACGCTATTGGAAATACGATGTGACGAAAATCTCAAGTTAATGACAGTAATGTTTCTTACTGCACTGAGTCACATTCATTTTTTGAAAAACATCTGACGGTAAATAAGGAAGCACTTGAATTCCAGATGTGATTGATATACAGAAAGAACCATAATATTAAAAAGCAGGAAATTCTAGCTTCGGGCTATGACCTGCCCGGACAACTAGAATAATTTGCCAAAAAGTTTCGTTTATGACAAACTGAATTTCCGTTGCATAGCTTCCAAACGTCCGGGACAATATCGTTTTTAAAAATAATTCCTTACTCAATAGTTTCCGAAGTAAGGCCTTCGAAAGAGACTCTACGGGGAACTGTGTGAGGTTCACGATTTCATATCAGCGGGTTCAATTCTTCCCTTGTCGCTCTCTTCCTATTTCCTGTGTTATTAATAATTTAGGAGAACCTGAACGGAAAATTACTTCGGGTAAAAAATCTGCAAAGAACTACCGGAACGCACCCCGTTGGCCCACGGAAGGACAAGTGTCCAAATGTCTCCATACGGACATTGTTAAAGACGCCGATTCTTAAAGCAACATAAGATTCTTAACAATTCCCGTGACAATATATTTTGATAACTTCGGTGATAACCTGAATTTCGTGGAAGCTTGAAACCCTATCCGGGAGCAAAGCGTGTGTTTTTTCTTTATCTTATGCAACCTTCAATTGTCGATGACGCCGTTGTAAGAAGCATTCTGTATTCTTAGCACGCTCCAGTTATTCTCAAACAAATTTGCCTCTGTTTGAATGACAAGAAGGAAGTAATTGCTATGCATGACATGACACTTCCTGTTTCAGACAACAGTCACTTCCGCCCACGTTAGCCTATTGTTTGAACCATGACATAAACAGGAAGTCTTTACATTGCCATATAAACAAAGTGCTGGTCGCCCACAAGGCAGTTGATATTGTGTTTCGATACTAGCTAAGCTACTACAACGCTCGTAAAACGGCGATCAAGCAGGTACGGTTGAAATTATTGGCTTTCTTATGTTTCTTTTTACTTAAATGCAACTGTTGTTGTTTTGGCGCTAATCACAACACTGCCATTTCGTATTTCGTGACATTTTCGCTGCCGTGTGCGAGTACTCGAAGCTGGTAAAACACGAAAATCGAACTTGGGTTCCATTTTCCGCTTTTCTGTCGAGAGGAGTTTGAATACTTGCTGTCAAGATTGCGAAATTCTAATTTTCCAATAAGTTTGCATCAGTTCATGTTCTTAAAGATGTGAATTTTGAGAGACGTGGATTCGTTGCCTTAACGATATGTAGCTATGTACATACAAGAAATACGGTCACGTTCGGTTCATCTAAGCATTAAAATCGAAAAATCGTAGAATTCCAGATCGACAAGTTAAAAATAACAAGAGAAAACTAGGCCTTAACAAAAATTGTTAGAGGTCGCGAGATCTGTCAGTCCGAAGGAAATTTCTTTCCAAATCCGTGAAAAAAATTAAAATCATTCTCTCTACGTGAGCTTCCGGCTGCTTTAGAAAATTTGTTCGTGATGTTAGGAAGAATTAAGCAAACTTTTGCGTTTCTTCGATAGCGGAAGTCTTAACAGTGATAAAAAAAACTGGTAGGGGGTGAAAATTTGACCCCGTCGAAGCAGTTTGTTATCAAGAACTAGAGTATACGATTTCTCAGAACGGGTTCTTTCACTGTACAATGATTTGGAAAATCGTCAGCAGGTGATGAAAAAAAATACTCTAGCTTCACCAGCTTTACTCATGAAGTTGCTTCTTTGAAATTTTTAATTTATTTGTTAAATCTGTTAGTGATAGTTAATTTTTCTTATGTCCAATAGTTTAGCGGTGTAAATCCCTAAGCTTTCGTCTTTCGGATGGCTTTTTATTCGCGACGAAAACATTTCGATGAAAGTTGTTGGTCAAGTTTTAATTCGTTTACATTTGGTCGAAGCAAACAATGAACGCGCGCCACTTATAATTCCTGTGGCGTTTGAGGCGAACTTCGAGGTCATTTAACTTCCTTCCGCCCTTGGAAGAGAGACAAAAGAATTAGAGAGAATGCTAATCCGCGTGTTGTACTCGTGAAAAAGCTCAATAAAATAGTGACAAATATTTTGTACCAGAAAGAATCATGGTAAACATTGCAAACTGTTATTTCGTTTCTTTTTGTTGTAGAAAACGAGACTGCCTAATTGCAAACACAAGTTTGAAAAAGCATCATGTCTTTTGGTAAGTAGGTATTTAATTGTCCTGGATGTGTAGAAGACAGGGGACAGATGTATGAAGAAATAAAAAGAAAGTACTCTAAGTGATCCGAGTTTCACGATTCTAACAAAAATTCTGATAAATACCTTGAAGTGGCAGGATCGTTATTCCCGCCAAACTCGAATTAACACGCAAGATGTTAAACTTCACTTTTAACAAGGAAAAAAAGTCGCTAACCAGCAGAATATTTTCTTTGGCTTTTAATTTAAGCGATTGAGTTCGTTTTGTCCTGCGGATGACAATGATATTATTAGCTTACGACGGAAGACGATGTCCTTCATAATTAGGATAATCTTCTAATTGGCTTTTCGGTTAAATCTATTTGCAGTTGACGCCAAACAGTTTTATAATTGACACCAGCTTTTCCTCCTGCCCAATTGTGGAAAACTTGACAGAAGGAACGTATTGATCGTGTTTTATTTTATTCCAAAATGCTTCTAAAACTTTATTTTTTCCTTTCATTCACAGAGAGTTTAAGAAAACCCCCGAAAACTGCCATCCATCTCTGGGAGTTTTTACTTAATCTCCTACTGGATGAGAAATGCGACCACATGATCTGCTGGACCAATCGCGAAGCAGGAGAGTTCAAATTGAAAAACCAGGAAGAGGTGGCGAGGAGATGGGGAAATTTAAAACATCGACCAGGCATGAATTATGACAAATTAAGCCGAGCATTAAGATACTACTACCAGAAAGGCATCATTAAAAAGGTATTTATTTTGGAAAATTCTTTTATACAAATTACTGCTAATCAGTTCTTTCGAAAGCACGAGAAACAGCATAGAGGATTTTAGCTTAGATATTAATTTGCGCAGAACAGAGCCTTGAAAACTGGAATTAAAAGGTGACCTTCAGCTAAGAAGGATGTTTCTTTGCATAAACGAAAATTAGAAAACTTAAAAAAACAAAAAATAAGGAAGTGAGCAGAACTTCCACGTACAGCTATTTGAATTTCTTATTGTAGAAGTTTGCCCGCTTAGTTAGGATTTTTATCTTGTGTTAATTTTTTTTTTTATTCCATTTAGGTGAATGGACAAAGACTGGTTTACAAATTCGTAAAACCACCTCTGGCCAAAGAGAGCCCCTCTTTACAAGACGCCCCACCAAAAGCCCAAACGCCACCACTAGCTGCTACAAATACAAATGAGGAGTCAGTGAAGGAGAAGCAGGATTTTCCCACCATACCTTGCGTGCGAACCAACTCGCTCACACTGCCCCAGACGACGATGACAAGCTCTCCAATGGGTTTCAGAATAATTCAAGCCCCATTGGTCAGTCCAAGTCACATGACCTACCCAGTTTCTATTTACCCGTATATTGTACCTTGTGTTATTCCCGCGTGTCGTCAAGTTGGAATTATCAAGTCGTAGATAAATGAAGTTACAGCTAGAAATTCCAAGTGTTAGTGAGTGTGAATTTAAAGTTGAATATTGTGTGAAGTTTAGCCTTCTTTGCCTTCTTTCTTTTTTTCCGGATTAAATAAAACTCAAGAAGAGCAAAATGGGGGGGAAGGTGTCTTGTCGATCCTTCCCATTCCCTCCCCCCTCAAGTTTTCTTTCTCATTCTCCTCTTTTCTCCACAGTTGCTTACGGAGAAAGCTTCTAGAAGATGAAATCCGAATGTTTTTGCTGCCATTTGCATACAGTGTGTAATTAGTACCCAAATAGACAAAAATAATTTAGCTTTGTTAAAGCCATGTGTGTTTTCTATCTTATATTCAAAAGATTTAACACAAAAAGACGCTACTTTCAATTACGTTCAGGAACTAAATTCCTGTATTCTTCGTTCTATAGAGATGTATAATAGCTATAAATTGCAAAAACTGTAAATACTGGAATCAGTCCACTAATAACACAATGAGACTAAGAGTTTTTCAAGACTTATAAATGTTCCACATTATGAGATCATTTAGGCATTGTTGCTTGTAAATTATTTAATTTAGATACAATATAAATTAACAAATGTATTTCGTCCAAGCCACATCAGAATAGTGTCTTGGTAGAAGAAAACATTGTAACTGATGCCAGTGAACAAAAAAAATGTATAAAAAGAGTTTATTTACATGTGAAATTGAGTTTCAATTTTGTAGATAACACTGCGTACTTAAAATGTCTGTACAGTGTAAATAAACATTAGTAAATATATCTACAGATGGTGACTGACTGGGCAAGTTTTGTTACTTATTTATTTTATTTATTTATTTTTTTTGCGAGAAGAGAGTAAAGTTCGCTATCGATGGTATTAAATTACGGCACAAAGGGAGAATGGTGATATACTTTTGGCTTTGATCAGTAACAAACAGAAGTAAAGTTTTAAGGGGTATAAAAAGCAACGGCGATTGGAACAGGGCTGATTCAAAAGGAGAAACAATTCTCTTCGTCCAAATTTAGCTAGCTGCAGGTTTTCGCGTTGCGGCTCTCTGGCTGCACTTTCCTGCTCGCGCAATGTGTCTCGCGGCTTCGCCACTGGCAAAGCAGGGCGCATGATCTGCTTGCTAGTAAATATTAACTGGCTATAGACTTGTAAGGAGCAAGATCAAAGCAAAATTTCAAAATTATAGCTACATTTGAATAGTTGCTTTATTGGAGTGATTGCCTTAACTTTGGAGTAAGAAAATAAAACATACTCGTTCCAGTCATTGGAGAGAATTTTGCCTGCTAGAAAGCCAAAAAAATGGAGCTGCAAACTGAAGAAAAAAATTATCATAACATGGAATTTTGTGCTTTTAAGAATAATCGAGTTTTCCTTTTAGAATTATGTTACATATAGAACCAGATTAGGTGCATACTAGTCTGTCATATTAATCTCTAAATTGAATGAAGGAAACAGAAAATAACAAGTTCTGTAGTTGTTAAATCTCACAGCATCATTAGCTCTGAGCGTCCTCTAACGACATCAAGTACAAAACAGTTTTGCAATAAGAGTTTTACTGTAGAATTGTTGCAGTTAATTTTAAGTTCTAGACATGCAGGATATAAGAAAGTTGATGTTTTCTTAAGGCTGGGGTTACTTGCAGCTGCACGTTGTGTGTTTCCGTCTGGGAAGATTCAACGCAATTATGATATTGGGTTTGTTGATGTCGCGCGCCTAAAGTGAAAACTCGTTATTAAAACTTCCTTCCGGCCATCCGCCACCTGCTAAAACAACCACAAGAGCGCGTGGTCTTGGGAATCTCTAAGAACGAAACATTTCCGCGCTAGCAAAACAATATCATCAACAAAGACAGCTTATGGACAATACCCTAGCTAGGACAATGCCAGCTGCTGACTAATAAAACCATATTCCAAAATACATTCCGTTCAAAAGTTCTCAAAACACGAACAAAATGTTTGAAGAAACAAATACTGTTTCGCAGTAGATTTCATTGAAATAACCACACTCACTCAGGTTTTGAAAGTTAGACCAGCCTTATACAGCAAGCAGGACCCCAACATAATAGGTTTCACTAAATGGGTACATGTAAGGTTTTTTTTATATTTATAGTCAGATATGATTGACAGTACCACATGAAAGTACTGCTCAATAGCTTTCATTTGAATGGTCACACACTAGGATTTCACCCACAGACTTAAAAGTCAGAGCCAGAGCTTGTACAGCATAATAAACAGTACCACATGAAAGAACTGCTCAATAGCTTTCATTTGAATGGTCACACACTAGGGTTTCATTCACAGGCTTAAAGTTAGAACCACCTTGTACAGCATAATTAAACAGTACCACTTGAAATTACTCCTCAATAGCTTTCATTTGAACCGGATCACACACTGATCATAAGGTTTCTTGTACATACGGAAGAGCCTCCTTGTGCAGAAAATATGGCGCCTTTGGACTCTATCATACCGTTGGCGTTGTTGCGCTAAGGTTTCGTCGCAGTGTCAGCCTCGCTTGGGTGTTATTCCCTATGAAAAAAATCCTTTCAAGTATTTTCGCCCGGGCAATTCAGCAGCCTATCAAGCGTAATAGGAAGTGGTCTAGATCTGTAGTTAGACTTATAGATCAACGGAAGGAAATTCGGCTCAATCTAATTGAACATTCGCTCGGCGGCGCAGGATTGTCTCCTGTTTTGATCCAATGACCGGATAAACATAACTAAAATATTATAAACTTTCAATATTTTACAACCAAAAGTTTGCTTGCCAGAAAACGCGAATTCTTCCTTATATAAAAGCTTGCACTACGTACGGTAAAGCTTGAATTTTTAGTTACTTGTTAATCCTTGTTATTTTTATTTTCGTGTTAAAAAGTGTCAGCTACTGCCATACAAAGCTGGCATACACTAGTTAAATCTTTGGATTATTGAAGCATGCCAGCTGCTCATTTTTCATTATTTTCTTGCAAATCCAGAACATAAATTCAGAGTCAAGTCAAGCGGAAATTAAAACGGCCTGCCCCAAAATAGGGGTTGTGGTATTATTCAATAATCGGACTTGCGAAGCTTTACTGAATTCAAGCTCAATTGTAGGTGCCTAGAGATAAACGAGACTACTGGAAATGATATATAAGTTGAAACCCTCGAAATCGTGTTGTCTCCCATTGCTTCCTCTCTCGTAAGAGTGAGTTAGTTGGTCAACAAAAAAATCAAAATAACTGCGAATAAAAATAAATGCCAGTTTTCAGTGGAGCCACTGGGCTTTAAGACGTATATTCAAAGACCTGGTTTTTAGGGTTGATTCAATATATTCCAGAGTCACTTCAATAAGGGCTGTGTATAAAATCAGCAGCAGCGGCCAATTAATCAAAAAAACTATTTCTTCAATATTTTCATCAAAAACATAGAAATGTTTGTCGAACGATAGCAAACGAACATTTTAACCAAAACAAACATGTTTAAAACGCAGCTTGGGTTAAAAAAAACACAACAGCTCTAACTGAAAAATTCAGGACAAATTTTCGACTATCATTTTCCCTTTATCTATTCCGGCACAGCTGAGAAAACGAACCCAACACAACTTGTAATTTGCAAACGGAATCGCAAAGGTCATGTAGATGAATTTTTTAAGGTTCCTTTTTCAAGTGTTCAATTTAAATGTGACTGCGAAAATCTTAGTCAATTTCGCTATTTCGACCTAAAAATGATCAACTCGCAGCAATTTCCAGTTGGTTTTTACATATTCTCTTCAATTATATTGAGCCATCTTCATAACAGCTGTGCCAGAACATGTTTTATTAAGTCATGCTTTACTTCCATGGATTCAAGTGTATAACAGACGTTGTCTATGGAGATGGGCCTCTCCTGAATGCAAAAAAAACAAATACAATGGATCTGTAGCCAGATATGTCTTGTATTTCCTGTTCCTGTGCTTTGACGCAATTAAGCACGTCCAGGAAACACTCATTTCGCAAGACTGATCCGTTGCCACGACAATGTCACGCCTTCAAGTACCTCGATGAAAACAGCAGCTCTCCTAGGCTAATGCGTCTAATTCCTTTAAACGATAGTTTAGAGAATTTGGTAAAACATCACGACAATGATCATTTGTTATTCTTCTTACCGACACCTGTTAGCTTGGTAACGTATCGATATTGTCAAAATGGCAAAATTGGATTTCAAACTCTTCGAACCACTGGAATTTTGCGTTCATTAATATTGTATTGTGATACATTTTGCCCAAATTGACAATTCCACTGAACAAGCGCTGAAAACTAGAGACTAACGCGGGAACTTCGCTGAGGTAGGCATTTATGAGCGTTGAAACTACTAGCGGAATTTTGAGTGTAAGCCGGCACCTGTGGTTTTCACAGTGAGCTATCTGCATTCCCAGGGTTATATAGTTAAGTTTCAAACTCGTTCACCAAATGAAGGTCGATTGAAGGAGCTCCTTCTAGTAAAGCTGTCATCTAAAATTCCTGATTCTGTCGCATAAAGTGGCTAGGAAATTTTAGCTCTTCCTTCGATGGGATGGTAGACCATCGAAGGCCTCTTCCAAAATTATGTCAGGTATATGAAGACTTGCCTCAATTCGGCCTTCGTTTAATCATTGCCCTCGAGCGGAGAGGGAAGGCGCTCTTGATACGCGCGAGTGACGAAGCCGAGTTTACAAAGCCAAGTTTACAAAGTCGATATTCATGATCAGTCAGCTTGCTCTGACAAATCATCGGTACGTCATTTTATAACACTGGCTAGATAGAACCAATAAAAAGTCGAAAGTGAACATTATCTTACCCACAGCAATACAATATTTCTATGTAAGAACTAAACCAACAGCGTTCTTTTCCTCCATAATTGACAGTT
>OMLO01005101.1_pt1 | contig 11011 bp, 6 predicted proteins | sample 1674811 | NCBI WGS metagenome assembly OMLO01 (sample SAMN06265003, study PRJEB25207) | coral metagenome | isolation source: Coral host | place: Mexico:La Bocana,Puerto Morelos, Mexico | collected 2008-11-13 | reverse complement strand
CTTAGAATTCATGGTTCTTTTCAGTGGCTAATGTCTCATCAGTCATTTTTGCGACTAACGCGAGGCAGCAACTTATGGATCGTAATGAAACATTTCACTAGGAGAAATAAGCAGTAAACTATCTCATCGTAATGGAAGATCTTAGATTAAATGTTCTTAATACATCTTGTATATTTATTTTCTTACAGGTACCAAACGTTGTTGTCCTTGTTGTCCGCCACCCCCACCACCCCCACCACCAACGCAACAGATTGCCGGACCAATGGGACCAATGGGACCACCCGGATGTTCCGGTCCACCTGGATCTCCTGGATGTCCTGGATGGAAGGGATGCACTGGACCAATCGGTCTCCCAGGACCACCCGGCTCTCCCGGCCCAGTCGGAGCACCTGGACCAATGGGACCTAAAGGATGTGGCGGCGCCCCCGGTCTGCCAGGATGTCCCGGACTCAAGGGATGCCCAGGATGCTCCGGACCACCCGGACCTCCCGGACCAGCTGGACCCCAGGGAGCTCCTGGAGCTCCTGCCCCTGCCCCCTGTCCACCCCCACCACCTCCACCATGTTGTCCTGCTCCCGCCTGCTGCAAGTAAATGGCCTCCCTTATAAAATCGAAGGAATATTCAAATATGTGCTTTTAATAAACTTTTGTTTTGGACTCAGATAAAGGAAGTTGCTGTAGTTATTTTAGTCTTACGATAAACTTTGCAAATGTCGGGGTATCTGAGTGGGAAAACACGTACTTAAGGATACAGAAAAGGATACAGACCTCAGTCGACTTAAATATTGTGCGATCAGTATTAGAGAAGGAAATAAAGCCATATCTCACCGATTGTATTGCTGAGGAAAACGTAAGAGCACCCGTTGTGACAAAAATTGAAGCCATAACAGATTTCGTTGGATTCGGTTAGAATCATTCAGATCCATCTCACTTGTAAGTAACCTTGGTTCTTTTTTTAGAAGGAATCGCAAGACATCACCAGAACCGCTGAAAGGCAAAAGCCCTGGCCATCATTTGATCAAGAATAGCAAGAAAAGTCATAACTAAAAGAAAGTTGTTGTATGCAAGGTTAGCTTTTCCTGAAGCCTCTTGCAGATAAGCAAACCACTGATTGGTTTATTTTGGTTTATTTTACAAAAATTTCGTTTTAATTTCGAGGCCAGTGAACTTGCACTAACGATTTTGATTTTGTTTTTTTGTCTTTCAGTGTTTTACTGAAAACCCAGTTGACAATTTTTGAGATCATCAAGAGCTTGAAATCTGGAAAACGCTAAAAAAATGCATGTAAAAAAGTGATGTTAGACCAGTTAAATGAATTAAAGACAAATATTGCAAAACAAATTTTCAAGTTCGTTCCAAAATAGATGCCTTCAGTTTTTGCTGACCATTTTGCATATACTGATCGGCATACCCCCATTCGCAAGGTAATTTCTGAAGCGATGCTAGTTGCTATTCGAATGTTCATTTCTTCAGCAATATGAAATTTGTAACGCGAGAATAATCGCCTTTCTCTTTGACTGTTATCTCGAATATATTCGGATTTTGATGCGTGTAGCACTCGATTTTCCCACTAAAAGGGTCCTAGGGCCTACGTGTTGCACCAACCACCCCTCCCATAAAAGAATTGTCGCAAACTTGACGGAAGAACTCTGCACTGAGATCAAACAATAATGAATAGAGCGTTTTCACGTGACTTCATTGCAGCCACGTTGGTGTTCCAAAAGAATGAAACGGCGGCCATGTTGGTGTACCAAACCAACCCTGCAAGAGTTTAACTGTTTCCTTCTGTTCCAATAAACGTGCATGGGTGCTAGCCGCGTTAGCGAAAACGCCCTATAGTAAAGGTACTGGCGAAGAGCTTTTTGACATTAGTCGAGGAATAAATTCGGATTACAAAATGGACAAACGTACAAGCCAATTATGTTTAGCTAGAACTAGAAAAACAAACAAACGACCTAAACAAGAATCACACAAAAAAGTTTTGAAAAAATATTGGTGTAAATACGGTTGAAACAAAGGTAAATTTATTTGAAATATGGCTTCCAAATTTCAAGCAAATCGCCTATAAGCTTTTATGGAATCACCTCGAGATCGCGATTACTTTGCGACGGCGATTTGTGACTCAGATAATACTACCTTTTTCAGGGCTAAAATGGCACAAATTTATCATTATAAATGGACCCAAATGGTGGTCATCTTATCTATATCGGTTTGCGCACATATTTTGCTTTAAGTTGAATCTTCGCTAACGTAGCAATACCGGTAAGTCCTATATGGAAACGGGCAGATTCTTATTTTGTTAACGCAAAAGATTTTATAAATAGATTTTTTTTTCATATCAATATAAACAGACGGACGGAGGATTCCATATTTTACAAGCACCTGTGGTTTTCAACAGTGAGGCACCAGCGAATGTCCTCTTTGCCGGAACAGATTACCTGTTCCCACATGTTTCAGCGTCGTATAGGGGCTAATCATGATTGAAAGATATTATGAAAGATAATCTGTGGCTTGTTCGGTAACCGATAAAATACGCAGTCATTTCTTTATATCCAAACAGTACGATGACCATTAACTGTAATACAATGTTTGCTCCAATGTTTGCCTCAACAAATTGTCCACCCCTGCCTCAAGGACTAATGTAGTTGAGGGGAAAAGGGGACCTATAAGACTGATGCAAGTGCTTTCCGTGTGTTTAATAGTTATTGGTTTTGTTAGCTTAGGTAAAGTAAGGGAGGGAAGAACGTATTTTCCTTCCCCTTCATATTCACTATTACTCCTCTTTCAACCTTACTCCTACTCCGTAAGAGGCCTTTTGGCTCTCCCCAAGCTTCTTTCGAATATGAATCCAAGATGGCACTCGCTTAATCAAAATGTGTTCGCTCCCCAAATATGCCTGCATTATAGGCTTATAGAAGGTACAAATGGGGTGTTTTTATATCACATTTTGAGTCAAACGGATGAGTCCCATTTCTAGACGACACTAACGTCAAGACATTTAAAAACGGGGCTAGATGCCTCCAGAGACTAATTATGAGAATCTTGAGACGACGTCATATTCCTGCCCCCAGAACTGTCTGTCTCTCTTAGAAGACGGGTCCTCGGTAGGAAGAAAATTAAAAAGCTCTCTGGAGAAGATTTCACTGCTTTATAATGTTTATGTTTTTCAAATATTTTTAGTAATTCAACGATGGTTCCCTATTCGAAAGTATCCACTAATTTATTTCTAGCTAAATCTGAAAACCACAAATCAAAGCGAATTTTGTTTTTATTTCATTTAATTTGTTCCTTAGTTTCAAGAGCCAAAGCTCCATTTTCAATTGCAATAAAGAGTTGAAGAACCTTTTTGGAATTAGGATAAAAACATTTGGGAGTGATCCTACAAAAATCGCTCTCGAGAAAGAATATATATTTCGAAATAAAAAAATCGTGCACTTGTTTTTGTTGTTTCATGTCAAACTAGCTTCGACTTGAAGCTTTTAAAAGTGATACGGACGCTCGCATATAGAGGTCGTAAATAGTTGGAATTCAAAATTTCTTGGTATACTTAGATAGCCAGTCCTTTAAGCTTTAGGTATCTACGGTTAAAACCCTACGCGTCACATCGCATCAATGCGAGACACCTCTCAAAGTAAATTAAATGAACCCTAAACGGGAGCAACATTCTGCCCAGAAGTTGCTTACTATGTTTTGTTATGCCAGTTTTAAACTTGCCGAACAGCAAAGTGCTGTGACCAAACCAACACTGAATGTTCAAGAATGTACAGAAGTACCTTTCCCTGAGGTCCTATCGGCTGTGGAAGTAGAGAGGGCTCTGGGAACGAGAACACAGAGACTGTGGCGGCGCTTTCTAATTGCGTGGAAAAACCTGTTTTTCCGGTTGGGAACCAAGCAGAACGGGCCTCTCCACCGGAGATGTTTTGGAAAGAATTGGTATACAGTTCGCAGTGTTGCTCTTTTCTCGTTTTTATCAGAATGATGGGAAAATCCCTGTACCATTTGCTTTATCGCACTATTTCTGCTCCTTGATGAAAAACGCAGCCGTCTCGATGAACAATGAATTGGAATATTCATTTCCAGTGGAATGTTTTTAAATCCTATCAAATGGTACCAACTCGTTAAGTCTCATGTTTTTTGATGGAAATTTGAATCGTTCAATTGACCGAGTTTTCCAGTCAAACAGAAAGTATTCTAACACTAGGTCCTTTCGGTTTACGTTTTGACGTTAAAACTTGAGAATTCCATATTTCTTTAAGACATTCAATGCATTCACATTCAAATTCCCGTTGGTGCGTAGAAGGTTATTGTAAACTAAGACTATAAATTCCATGAAACACCGGTTATGTTTACGCACAGAGGTGTTCAACAGATAGCGTCAGACTTCTCAATTTACACGGACAGGTCAAACTATGCAAAGCAGTCGAGGACGGTTAGTCCACTTCATCTGCTGAACACACAATTCAGTGGAAGTTGATCAACTTCCAAAAAAAGGTATCCAGAATTTTTTTTAGTTAATTCCATCACACTTTTTCCAAATGACTCACATTAACTATTGTTCAATCCTTGGTTTCTTACAGGTATATAATAATGGATATTAAAATAGCAGTCTTAGTACTCTTCATATCTGTGATCTATGTTGCTAATGCAAAACCAACGGAAGAGTTCGGTAAGTTTTTTTTGTCGCCAAATTCAAAAGATTTAATAGCTAATTCGCATTTGAAGTGACGGTTAGTTGAGTTTATTCTCTCTACTTTATAAAGCGGCTCAGTAAAATCTAGCATGTTATTACAGATTCCCTGATCATACCTGTAAGCTATGATATATAACTCAGCCAGCTTTTGAAAATCTGTTAAAGATCAGTGACTTTACAGAGCAAAAGATTAGAAGCTTGAAGTGTCTGTTATCAAGTGAATGAAAGCTTACGTTTATTAAGGAAAGTCATACAATGATGTACTTTCATTTTTCACTTTATATAATTGTTATTGACCAGCTATATAAATAATCCAAGTTTATAGTTGATTGGCACAACCAAGAAAACTGACAATACTTTTCATCATTATTATATTGAAGCTTTGAGGAAAGTAAGCTATATTAAAAGCCTAAACATTTTAACAGACCCTGTCGAAAAATGGAATTTGGATTGCAATTATTTGCAAATAAGCCAAAGCGAATTTTTTTAAAGCTGGCTAATATCCCTCCAGAGAATGTGGTCAATTATTACACAGGTGATTCCAGTTGAAAAAAGGTCTAAAGTCGTTTCAATAATAAACCAAATTGACAAATATATTCTCCATGCAAAAATTTCAGTCAACAAAGTCTTGAGAAGCAACCCTCTGCAATGTTCCAGGTCATGCTGTAGGAAATGCTGCACCAACGTTTGTAAAAAGGGATGCATATTTTCCTGCTGCGCCTCCCGTCTTCCTCCTCCGTATCCTCCGCCGCCTCCTCCACCTCCCCCGTTCCCGGCCCCCACACCACAGTTGATCCCAGGACCTCCCGGTTTTGATGGAATATGCGGACTGCCAGGACCAAACGGACCCAGAGGATGTCCCGGATGTGTAGGACCTCCAGGACCTCCTGGACCCCCAGGTCCCCCAGGACGTTAAATTTCTCTTCTTTGGAGATTCGACCGGTCGTTTGCAGCTCTTACAAGGTCTCCCATGAATGACTCAATGCCCTATGACAGAATAATAGAACACAGGGCAGTAACACTGCCCCTATTCTCAAATTACGTTTCAAGCTTACGAGAGCTGCTACACTTTCGGATTCGACTCGCAACAAGGATAATTATATCTGATACAACTGGTAACTTAGAACTGCTAATTTTGATCTCAGAGAATATTAAAGTTCTGTCACTTTAAGCAAACTTCGATTTTAATATAAAAAATAATTAAAAAAAAGTCGCTGGATACCCGTCTTCTGATGAAGGATAGAATCAGTTAGTTAGTTTTTTTTTATTCCTAGAGGAGTGCATGAAAATTTATGATCACCGCCTTTTAACTAGTAAACATTTATTTAAAGGAAGTGCGTGCTTTATTTTCTCATAAGTTTCTTTGTCAAACTTATTGTTTATGTTATAGGAGCTTCAACGTGCACAGTTATCATTAACAAAAGCCTTTTATCGCAAAAAATAATGTAACATTCGCACTTCAAAAATGCAAATAAAGATTATTTGTGTTATCTCGTTGGTTTTGCTCATGTTATTTGGGTTACCAGACTACGTTTTCTCTGCTGCCTCTGTTTCATTTGTTTCCATTTTTTTTGTTATGGTGTTGTTTTTGTTACTGTTGTTTTTGTTGTTGGTATCAAGATGTTGTTGCTGCTAATGTTAATCGTTGTTGTTGATGATGATGAATCTGCTGCTTGAGGAGAAATTTTAGTTCCTGCAAGCAGTGTATTTAAGTGTTATCTGAAAAATATATACTTCTCTGTAACTTTTTCTGAGAGAGAGGTACAGGAACTTTATTTTAACGCATTGTCGGGGTATAATATTTTACCCAGGAATATGTTTTCAGCTACATGTATTCCTGGACGTTCTCGAGACCAATAAAAATATGATACCGTGGTAATTTTCCTTCTTCAGTTGCTGCAGCACTTCTCTAATTCGTATGTGCAACCAACATAAACATTTCTCAATAAACTTTATTGCCAAGCTTAAAGGTACATGACAAAAACTGAAGTTTTTGTGTAATCTAGTGATAAAATCTCATAACTGTACCTAAAAGAAATCTCTGAAGGAGAATTTAGCGGTTAAACAAGCTTTTAATCCGAGCTTGCCCAAATTTACTGTTTTTCTTTTAACAGGCTTCAGACGTTCACACGTAAGGCTTACGATTTCCTAACACTTTAACGTATTTACAGCAATGATAAAGCCTGGAGTTTTAAATGACAGATTTTCTTGCCCTTCCCAAAAAGGAGCTGTCAATAAGGCCAATAAGTTCACAAAGGGACCCATTTGGGATCTTACAACACTGACATGCACGTCCACCCCACTACCACTCTCGAGTTGAACAAATTCCGAAAGTGCAAGGCGCTATTTTCGTTTTTTTTTTTTCAATCGTGGAAACTTTGAAACAATGTTGGTTCTACTAGTCCCTGCGGTCTTTACACGCTTCCTAGGTGTCGCAAACTGAATGGAGGGGGAGTTCTCGCACCATGTTCTCACTTTCTTGAAGGTTTTGCATATTCTTGGAAATCCAACCAGGTGATTTCAAAATCTTAGTTAACTGATTTACGCACAAGAAGTACTTTAAATGTGGCAAAATACACCTTTTACTGGATTATCCTAAACCTCAAGCTTATTGTCATCAATCTCTAAGGGGAGTAACGGGATCAATGAATTTTTCACAAAAGTAGATACCTGCTCTTTGTCAAAATATTGTTTATCGCTTTAGTTTTATAGACCTGCTGCACAAGAACGTTAACAAAACACGTAACTATCAAGCAATTTCAATAGGTTGCGTCGATCACACGTCGATCAAACTTTCATAAAGATTAAGGATTTGCTTTGAGTGTCATTCGCAGCTATTGGTCTGTTTAGGGCGCCAGGTAAGAACTGACTTTTGTTCCTTCAAGTAGTATAGTGATTTAGGACAAAATGTTTATTTCGATTTCCTGAACTTCTGAAAAATCAAGCATTCTTTTGAAATTCCAAACATAAAGACTAAACAGCTAAAAGCCACACTTCATCGCAGAGACTGTGGTCCCGTAGATAACATGGACAACAGTCATGTTGCTTTCAATTGGCTTCAGATAACTTTTATCAATCAAATTAAAAAGGATGTTCTGATTTGCGAACGTCAAATTGTCATACCTAACAGTTACACGCTGATATCTTGCTATGTGTAAGTAGGATAAGTAGTGTATCGCAAGAATGATTGTAGCTCAAGCCTTCTGTTTTCTATCTCAACAGAAATCTTCATGGATTATCGGTTGGCTTTGCTATTCACGTTAGGCCTTGCCTACACCACCTCGGCTATGCACAGTAAGTGTCAAATGTATAGGTCGTTATCTGGCGACCAAAAACATTGATTGTAATTCCTCCAGCACGTTCAATTCGCCACTCAAATCTAGAATAGGGCTTCGTTATACATCTACTGAAGGTGATAAGCTTTCATTATTTGACATAAGCCGTCATTCAATGTAGATGGATTGAGATTCTGCGAGCTAGCGTGAAATTGACCGACTGACTGACTGACAGACTGACTAACAGACAGACTGACAGACTGACTGAAGGATTCACTGACTGACTGACAGACTGGCTGACTGACTGACTCACTGACTCACTGACTTGCTGACTGACGCTACTTATTGATACTTTTAAATACAAACAAGTTAGACCCTGGCTCTTTGAAGTAACTCAACGTCATTCCATTTTAGAAGCAGACCCGTTTAGTGCACTGCGATATGTTTACACGTGGGGCCACTGGGTTACTGAATTTTTTTCTTTTTCATAAGAAAAGATCTCAGATTTTCCAACTGACAAAATTCTTCTAAACCTCTACCCCGTTTTACAGCAAAGCGTTCTGCCTTTCCCTGTGGATCTAGCTGTACTCCATCTTGCGCCCCAGCATGTACAGCAACCTGCTGTGGCAGTCCTCCCCCAGCTGGACCAAATCCACCCATTCCAGCAGTCGCAGATCAAATGAAGCCTGCTCCACCTCCGATTTATGGACTCGCTGGGCATCCCGGATCACAGGGACCGCCAGGATCGATGGGAGGTCAAGGCCCGCAAGGGCCCGCCGGATTACCCGGACCACCTGGTCCCCCCGGGCCACCCGGACCACCTGCACCTCCTGGGCCCCCAAGCCCGTGCTGCGCCGTGCCAGCCCCAGGAAAGTAAATGAGACCACTATCCCCACCATGGCATCCATGTTCAAAACTTTTGGATAAATGCAGCCCTTTCCAATAGTATATACACTGTATATACAGCGAAATCTTTTTCTACTTAATAACTAGCAGCGGTAAGGTCTTCGAGCGTCGTCCTTGCTTTTTAGAATATGCTTTTCCTTTTCGCTTCTCTGAGGAAAGAGTTTTATTTTCTATTATTATTTTTTTCTTTCTCTCTAAGAGAGACGTGTCAATAGATTATCTTATAACGAGAAACGTCGGTCTGATTATCGGCAAAAATAATATACAAGAATAATACACAGAAAATTAAAAGTAGTCAGGACGAGTATCAAGTATAGCAACCGCTTGAAGTAAGTAAAGTAGCGAGTGAAAATAAAATTACTTTTATTAACAATATAATGATTCCTGAGGTCTTTGATTAAATTTCATTTCTTGATAAAGGGTAGCTTTCATTTCTTCTCTTCTCCTTTTAATATTCTCTTTTTAAAGGCGAAAACTGATCCTTAACGTTGATGAATTATGCCAACTGTCTAAGTGATAAGGGTTAAGTTAATATTGCACATGACATTGGTTCAATTGATGTGTGATTCAAACTGAATTTAACAACCAAGGACTCTAATTTCACCTTAAGAACAAATCTCATTAACCTTTGACAGCTGACGGCTTTTTGAGTTTTCGGTGTTCTACACCACCTAGAAACTGGCCACAATATTGATATCTGACAGCCATTTTAAATCTTGCCCCAAGGCTTTAAAGCTGGCCACTGTTTCTTAACTTAGCAGATTTGACTGGATTCTCGTGAGTTTCAATCTGCACCAAACATTTAAGGGCAGGTCTAGTTCTCTGTAAACGGTTGTCACAAGTTTGTTTATAGGGAATTACTCTGCTTGTCACTTCCATTGATAACCTGCCAACGAACGGCTTGCGTAAGTCAAGCGAACAAACAATTCGAATATAAAAAATGACCTATGGCAGAGCAAAAGATTTCCCCCAAACAATATTTCATTGCCACTCACAAAAAAGATTTTTGCAGTAAAACTTTTGATAACATGGGCCATATTTTATGTTTGTATTACTGTACATGAAGAAAAACAAAACGTGTTGAAAGAAAATGAAACGCCGATTAGAAAGGTGACAAGTGACCTGCCTACTTTTAACTGCGCATGAGCGTGGTTTCTGATCGTCTGGGAGACGTAAGATAAGAAAAATGTTTAGTATTACGTGCTCTACAGATTTTGAGATCACCGGATAAAATCATTGAAGCGCCAAATGCTAAACAAGTTGTTTTAGTAGACATTCTAAAAGGTAGGTCTGTTTAATGTTTTGAAGCTATAAACAAAGGTTTATTTTAAACCTGCGTGAGCTGTCGAGTGATTTGTAAATCAAAAGTCGTTACCATCCTGATGTTTGCTTCCCAATATTGCTATGTCTAAAGCGACAATCACATTTCATCTAAAACAACGAAATATTTGTTTCTCTGCATGTACAACTTTAAATGGAAGTTTGGATATTGTAGCCCAAATGTACACGAGATTTTATATGGTCATCATAAATTAAGCCGTGATAGTGAGGTTCTCTGACAATGTTTGTTGTTTTGTTTTTGTTTTTTGAGACTCGACATGGATATCCGCTTTCTGTTGTTGTTTACACTTGGATTAATTTTCTCCGCTGGTGCATTTAACAGTAAGTACTACTTTTCACGGATGAGAAATTTTTCCGTTTTTGTTCTATTACTTACTTTCTCACAACTTGGAGTTCTCAATGTATTACCTGACTAACCCATACAAGTTGGTTTCGCTCTACCTTTTATGCTTTTATGCTACAGTTTTGTACTACAATTTTTGAACAGAAAATGATCTAGACGATTCCAAAAAGCAGATCACATTTGTTAACACCACCTTATAACTTTGGCCACCAGGTAGATAAAACACGACACCTGCAAGCGTGTGTCTTCTTATATTTTGGTGTGTAAAAAGGTTCTAAAAAATACATTCAAGGATTTACAAGCAGAAATTTATTTATACGACCAACAAGCTTTGCAGTAATGAAAACGGAAAGGAAATGCACGCCTGTGTACCGCCTTGCTAGGGTATATAATCAAATTAATTCACGCCTCAAAAAACGAAAATATTTGCTCTAGAGCGGCTGTGCCAAAGTAGGC
>OMLO01005100.1_pt1 | contig 11012 bp, 4 predicted proteins | sample 1674811 | NCBI WGS metagenome assembly OMLO01 (sample SAMN06265003, study PRJEB25207) | coral metagenome | isolation source: Coral host | place: Mexico:La Bocana,Puerto Morelos, Mexico | collected 2008-11-13 | reverse complement strand
CCGGGTCTGGTTTCAAATTGGGTGAGGTTGGTTTGCAAAGCCATGGCTTTTGTCCGGAAGAGGCGGCTGATTTCTTATACGCCTTTGGGAACTATGCCCCGCATACAGCTTGCGGAACACCGAGGCCTCCCGGCAAACAGCATCTCCTCGGCGATCCGTGGGCCCTCGGAGCCCGGTCGTTGGACTTTCCCCTTTCCATGAGGGTCCGGCCACGCCACTTCGTGATCGAGATGGACCCGCCAAGACAGAGCTCAATACCATAGCGACCGTGGCGGACGTTCGTAGCTTGGCGCGGACAGCGGGACCGCTGGAAGATGTTCTGTGAACAGCCCTGGGCCGTCCTACGAAGCTGAGGGACGCGGCTTTCATTACCAGACCAGCTTGGGATCGAACAGTGGCAAATCTGCAGATTGAAACCACAGCAGCCACGGGTACGGCTCCTGCTGTGACCAGACCTCTGAATTTATCCTGAAGATGCTGGTTTGCCTTTTCACCCAGCCAGACCATCCGGGGGCAGCCGGTCTTCCGACAATGTCCGTGGTTCCAGCGGGACCTGCCATGTCACATGCAGAAACCGTGGCGGAGCAACGCATCCGATGTCGGTAACTCCGACAAGGAAGCTCTAGTGGAGCTATACACTCGAAGCTGAAATAGCCCACATGGATGCGAAGGAGATGGAAAATCTCTACGCAGATTACCGTGCCAAGTATCAAGTAGGGCGCGCGTCCTTCCCAGGATGTGGGCCCGACGTCAGACCAGCTGTCTAGGTTGCAACAGCTGATCAAGGCCAACGCTCTTCCGTACTTGGGCCTGTCCATCCAGGGTCCATTCGGTTTGAGAACCCTTCGCAAGCAAGTGTTTACGTCGTTCATTTTGAACGCCTCGACCGGAGAAGGGTCTAAGAAAGAGGCCCCCGCCGGACCTCCGGACGATATCGTAGCTTGGGAGAAGTCATTTCGAACGTACCGGGTGGCAGTGCTTCTCCTCCAGGCCATGGATTCCGAGAGGATCGACGCTTACATCGAGCACATCAAAGAGCTCCACAACAGGTTTGGATCTGAATGTTCGGGGTTGATCTATCGTGCAGATGTTCGCATGAGGAGTGAACACATGGAAAGGGTCAAACGTGACCTTGATGCGAGCCCCGCAGTTCGGGTACACCAGCGCGGCAGCAGTCTTCTTTGCCTCGACGAAGGATTTTGAGTTCTGGTCCAAGGAAGTGATCATTCCAGGGACGTTGTTGCTGGCAAAGGGCTCCACTGGTCCTAGCCGACATCGTGCCCTGCGAGTAAATCTTCCGAGGGACAGGCAGCTCCTAGGAAGGCGAAGGCTTCCAGAGGAAAGAAGCGGAAGTTGAAAGGTAACGAATCCACATATGACGAGAAGGAGATCTACACCCAAAACAGGAAGAACATTGAGATCTGCAAGAAGTACAATGCAGGTAAGTGCGTTGAGGATCGTCTTCAAGGCAAGTGTCCGAACCGGCGCTGCTGAGACCGGCCCCGGGACACCAGCCGAGGGGTGAAAATAAAATCGACCAAAGAGTGAAGGGAACGGTCTCGGAAATCCAACAGCTCGCCTGAGAGCAAGAGATCCAGAGCGACGGAAAAGGAGTCCTTCAAGGTCATCATCGGGTGAAGCTGCTCTTATCCCGGCAGCGCCTATAAGTGGTTTAGGCACACCTATGGATCGACGAGTGTGCCAACAGAGAATTGGGGTGCTCGACCGCGGGCCCTGCTAATGTTCTGGGGCAGATCTCGTGATGGTGACCTTGCCAGCTACTTGGTCCGCTGTGGGTGGATCGTGGTGGCATTGGACATCCAAGCGGAATACCCGATGATGAGCTGGTGGATTGCAAAGCAGGAGTGTATGATGCCCTTGGCGTCACAACTCCATGCGAGACTTTCAGCCCATTGAGGGAGAATTAACTGGACCCAGACCGGTCCTCAAGATGGATCACCCACTAGAACTGTTGGCCAAGGAGTTTAAACTCACCCCAGAGGAAGTCAAACAGGTCAAGGCGGCAAACTAATTGATTGGAACCTCGCAAGAGGCCATCGAAGGTTTCCTTGAACGTAAACTTCCCTTCCGGTGGGAGAACCCGGACCATGGAGACAACAAGGTCGACATGTGGAAAACTCCAATGGCCGGAGAAATCCTGAAAAAAGACGAGGTGCACCTGGCTGCACTTCTTCGGGGCCGAAACAACCAAACCCACCATTTTCGCCTATGCGAACATGGAGCTCTCACACAAGGATCGACAAAGAGATACGATCATCCGGTCAAAAGCGCCAAGTATAAGGCAAGGCGTGAGAGTTTGGAGAACCAACGAGAAGGGCGAAAAGGCGAGAGCATCGGAAGGAGAGGGAAACTGAGCATGAAAGCGCAATTGGAGGAATGAGAACCCCGAAGTCATCAGCGCGTCGACTGCCGGAAACCTTGCGGGTCGGTGCTGCGTTTGGAAAGCTACTGGGATGAGCCGTGGGTTTGCTAAAAATGGTATATTTTATAAGTGGTATATAACATGACTTTAAGTCTGGAATAAGTATGGTACAAGTATGGTATAAGTATGGTACAATATTTGTAACATGTATAGAACATTCGTAACATGTATAGAACTTATGTATTTGAAAAGCCAAGTTCTACAAAGTTTGGACAGTATACAACATTTTAACAATAAATCCTTAACTACTGAGCTTGTTCTTAGGCAATTTTGTAGGTAAGTGGCTAGCAGTTTCCTAATTATTCAGCTAGCCACTTAGCTAACCACTTAGCTTCCATGTTTTCATTACATGTCCTTGATGAAATCTTTGCCCAGTATGTTGACAACTCACATGCCTTTGGGTATATGAATTTGCTCTAACAATGCAAAAAAGCCTTCTGGCTAAAACATGCGTGGTTGTTTGAATCATGGGCCATGTTACATATAAGGATTTGCCATTGGTCAGTTCAAGCCTTCTGGCTGTATGCTTCATCTTTGGTTTGAATTGCAATGAGCCTTGGGGCTGTTGAAACATGGCTGCAAGATCTCAGTGGCAGTCCTCAGTTTGCCCAATGGTGACTACGTCACCCATGAAGGCAACTCCAGTGAGGATCTCAACATTTTCTGGTCTGCGTTCTCTGTAGCAGTTGAACTCCGCCTTGGTGTAAGAGTAGTGTGGCAGTCTACAGCTGGGAAACAGTATCTCAGCAGTCTTCAGTGATCTCCAGTTCTCGCATCTGCGACAGTGCAGTGTGGCGAGAGCAAAGCTGTTGCAAGGGGACTCCGGAGTGGGGATAGTATACCTCAGTCCGTACAGTCCATCAGCCATACTTCCTGGTACCAGTGTAGTTGGTGGCCATTCAGTGCTCACAGCAGTGCTTTTCAATTCCTCGCAGTTTGACTTCACGGCAGTGATACACTGAGTGATGAAGAGGAGGTCATTGAGTTCTGCAGTTTCAAGTCTAGAAAGTGTTGGTGCCAGACTTTCCACAGTGGAAACAGTCTCATAAGCCAGTTGATCAACCCTCAGTGAGTTGTTCATCAGTTGGTCATATTTCTCCAGTGGGAACCGTGACAATCCTTTGTCAATGACAGCAGAGTGCTGCTCAGTTCTCCATGCTGAACCAGAGTTGGTTCCAGGAGCAGTTGCAGTCACAGTGGCCATAGTGCTCTTCAGTGACCAGTGAGCCGAGACAGTTGACTCGAGGTGCAAAAAAACAGTCGGTGAATTCAACGCAGTTCCAAGCGCTTCAGTTTGAAGCTCTTTCAGTCAAGTGAAAAAACGAAATTCCGCACAGTGACATGTTTCAACTCAGTGGCGCCTAAAACGAGTGAACATGTAACGGTGCAAACAGAACGAAACATCAGTGACCTAGTGACATCTGAGAGGTTAAAAGAAAACAGTGAGTTCTGCAGACAGTGAATTAAACCTACACTACAGTGAAATATCTGTATATCTGTACAGTGTATGTAGTGTGCGTGCAAAGTTACTTCCCCTTGAGGGATACCAGTAAAAATGCTCAGTTAAAAAGTGAAACTCTGGAAGTTCGATCATAGTTCAAACCATTCAGTGGGAGAGGAAACACACAGCCTTCTCAAATGGGACCTCAACAACTCAGTACCTAAATACCTAGTTAAGACATTGGCGCAGTTACAGTCAGTTCTAACTTTTCGCAATTTAATCAGTCTTTTCCCTACCAATTCCTGCACATATCGGAATCTTAGTTCTACGTGCATTGTCTTTTTGCTTGCCCCGATTCTTGTTGCCATGCTCTTTCCTACAGTGCTGTCGGTGTGAATGTTGATGTTGACCGATTTTGCCAGTTTTGCTTCAGTGATCAGATTGCGGATGTAAAGTGCCTCACTAGTGCCTTGTCCTATGGCGTACAGTTCTGCTTCGTCTGGACTAAGTGCAATTGTGCCTTGTGTCCTGCTGCCGAAGGAAACAGTTGAGTTCAAAATTTGAACAACCGTTCCACTAGTGCTTTTCCTAGTTCTTCTACATCCTGCCCAGTCTGAGTCTACGTAACAGTCCAAGTCCAAGGTGCAGTTTGAACTCTCAAGTGTTACGTTTGGACAGAGGCGCTGACAGTGATCCTTAGTTCCAGCAATATACCTTAGTAAGCATTTCACCTTAGTGATGCTTTCAGTGGTTGGTGCAGTAAGATCTCTTGTCAGTTCCTTAGTGGCGTATGCAATGTCAGGTCTGATCAGCGCTAACCTCAAAAGTTTACCTATGATGGCACAATACTTCTTGCGCTCATTTCTGTCCAGTGGTTCAGGTTGAACTTTTGGGCCAATGCTTGTTCCAATGGTTGGTGATGGCTTCGAATTTTCCATACCACATAGCGTCAATAAGTCAGTCACATATGCAGTGGGCATTGATACGCTAATACTGTCTCCGTTATGCTTCAAAGTTTGACCCAAGAAATCTATGGAAGTTTGGGGTTTCAGTTTGCTTTCAGTTTTCAACAAAACTTCCTGTGACAGTTGATCAATAAATTCTTTTGTCCGTTCAGGAGTTCCACAAACTAATAAGTCGTCTACGTGGCGCAGTACGTAAAGTTCAGTGGAATCATGACAGTAGAGATTTGAATCAACTTTGCATCTGTGAAAACCAAGTTCAGTCATCACCTTGGTGAAGTGAATTTGCCACAGTGCGGGTAACTGTTTCAACCCGTACATGGCTCGTTTCAGCAACCACAAACAGTTTCCATTTGGAGAGTATTCACTTGGCGGTCTCATTAGTATACGTTCAGTCATAGGATCATGAAGAAACGCAGTACTGAAATTGCAAACTGTTGCAGTCCAACATCTCGAAAGTGTCATCAACAAAAGAACTCTCAGTGTGACCAGTGCGGTAGTGCTGACAGAAACATCGTCATGGTCTATTGTTTCCTGAACGCAGTTCCTAACACACAGTCGACACTTAACCTTAGTTGCAGTTTTCCTTTGTTTGATCCAAGTACAGTCCAGTGCATTGTTGATGTCGTCCTGAGAACAGTTTTCAATTGGGATTTCGTCATACACATCAAGTTGCTTCATTGACCTAATTTCAGTTTCTATTCCGTCAATGACTTCTTGCTTAGTGAACTTTCCTTCGACGTAGTCCAAGTGGGGTTCAACAAGTTTCAGTTCCTCAGTGAGTTCTTCAGTGTCCTCGTTTCTAGATACTGAAACATTTCCATCGACAGTGGCGACGGAACTTACACCTATTGGCTGTCTTTGAAGTTCCGAAGCCGTTTGTTCTTTAGACTTCATTTCCTTAGTGTGTTCTTCAAAGACCTCAGTGTCCAGTCCAGGTGGTGGTCTCACCCGACCAGAGGCTATCATTGCAGGTGGCAGTACAAAACTAGTATCAGCATCACCCTTGCCTTTTGGATTCCAGGGTGTGCTGTTCAGTAACCTGTGCAATGCAGCATTCCATCTCTTGGAGGATACAACTCTTTTGACAGTGCGAACCTTGTGAACAGTACCTTCACAATGTACTATTGATTCGTCCGCCTCAGTGTCTTTACCTAGCCATATTCCTGTATGCCAAGCAGTGTCGTCTTCATCCCTTGATTTTCCGGACATACGAAACAGAACAGTTTCTCCAAATTCGCAAAGTGGTTCCTGATAGTCTCTTTTCCATCTCTTGAAATAGGAGGTGCATCCATCTTCATGAGTATGAAAACGATTCAGTAAGAACTGTGAATGTTTCACAACCCAAGGGAAGATGCATTGGTTCAAGTCGGCCTCGGTGCAAAGTCGTTTCTGAAGTTGAAGTCTTAGTGTCCGAGATTGTTCGACCAGTGTCTGATGCATCTTGCCTATGGATTCCCGTGTTTGTTTCCAGTTCTTAGGTGTTGCTCGAATGCTCATACCTTTCAATTCTTTTGCAACATCAGTAGCCAGTGCTTTCAGCGCTGGTCTCTTTTCATACTGAAGTATTCCGTATGTTCGTCCAGTTTCATAGATGAACTTCTTCAGTTCCGCAACACTATACTTGTGTCTGCCTTTGTGTGGGACCAAAACAGCAGTAGCAAGTCCAGTCTGAATATCCACAGCAGTGAGAACTAATCGTTTTCCAACATCTGGTCCAGTATGAATGAAAAAGAAATCAATCTGGATGACGGGCTGCTTGTCAATTTGACGTGTTGATTGACTTTTAGCTTTCGTACAATGTTCACACCATGACCGATATGGTAAGTGTGTGAGATTGTGTACTGCTCTCTGCTGTTCGGTGGGATCCTTTGACCTATGCAGTGCTTTGGTGTCTTTTGCTGCTTTGTCACGTATCCCTTGTTTCACAGTGTCAGAGATACAATTAGAAGTCTGAAACAAGGTCAGTCCAGTCCAAATGAATCCAACATCTCGATTGTTGTCCACGTTCCATTGATCTTCACATGACTCTCCGTCTTGGTCAGTGCTAGTTTTATAGAACAGTGTCAATCGATGTGATCCGAGACAATCGTGTGGTGCATCAATTTCTTCTGGAACATACAGTGTCCTTCTCGGCACATGATGAAAACGAATCCACGCAGCTGGAGTGTAAATCCAACGGTCTGATGTTCTAAATTCACCAGTTTCCGTATCAGGCATTTCAAACAGTTCCAACAAAACTTTGTGGAAGTCAGTATCATCAAAATCACGGAAGGTCATCAATTTCTGATTCACCATTCTTTCATGATCAGTGTTGAAATCAGGTGACCCTTGTGAGTTCCGCACAGGGTTCCGGACAGTGGGTGATTGTACCTCAGTGTGTTCAGGCTCTTCCTTAGGCACAGCATTACTGTCAAGAGCTGTCTTGGAGTGATACCTGTGAGTGGGCACAGTTTTCAGTTGAAAAACAGTTCTACCCTTCCAGTCTCCGTCTATCACCTGGTTTGGCAGTCCAGTGTTCCTGAAGTTATCCAAAACTTCTTTAACGTCTCCTTTTCCATAGTCCAAGTGGGTAGTCCGTTGTCCATTTAGTCTATCGAGTGGAACAGGACAGTCACTACTTTCAGGAGTAAAGAAAGTACGTCGTGGACATGTATGTACTCTTGTCAGTGTATGGTTTACTTCGTCCAATTGCCAAAGGTCAGTATGATATTGCGTTGATTTCAGCGTGTTGATGAGAAGTTTCAATTGTTCCACAGCATCAACTCCAGTAGGGAGTTCTGGAACCTTAGTCATGTCAATGTCTAATGTGCTCATGTGTTGATCCAGTTCTTTCTCAACTTTCTTCATGTCAGGATGATATGGTGCGACGTCAGGAGTGAGATACAACAGTGTACCATGTCTTGTAATGTCTACAGAGGCACGTTGCGGTGTCAGTAACTTCATTGAATCCTTAGTGAGGATAGTACAAAAGTCTTGTAACAACAGTCGTGCTACTGATACAATGCAGAAGGGAACATCACAAACATAGTAGTTGATGTATAGTACAGTTTCTGGTGTGTCATACCTAATCAGTTTCCTTCCAATGATATTCAGTGGCATACCAGTAACGCTCTTCAAATCTGGTGGGTTCTTTCCTACTGGTAACAGTGGATAATCTGGTGCATAGTCCAGTGGGCAGCAATGTGCTGCAGCTCCTGAGTCAAACAGTATCCAATGCTCCTTAGGTGACAGTGATGAGAAGCAGTTCTCATGATGTCTCCCAAACACGTCATCATATTTATCCGAGAAAGTGACTTCAGGAGATGAAACAGTTTCAGGAATCAGTGGTAACCCTTGAGGTTTACCAAACGAATTCAAAACAGCAATGACAGAAACAAGTGTACTCAACAAACCAGTTCCAGTGCGTAAAGGACGTGTTAGTGAACCAGTACGTCTGCTAGGAGTGTGAGTCGTTGTTCTGCCAGTTTCTAAGTCAGTCACACTCACAGTTGAACAGGGTGCTGACACGCTCGGTGCTGGTGCAGTTTGATCAGACTGCACACTAGTGAAACATTCTGAGATCTCGGCAGTGCTATTGAGTGCAATTGGTCGCTGAGGATGGGACAAAACTGAGTTACCAGTGGAGTCACTTCCAGTACTCCAGGTCCAGCTGTCATTCCAACCAGAGTCGTACCAGTTCGAGTCACCATGCCAGTCCGACTGTGTCCAGTTATAGTCAGAGCTACAACTCCAGTCGTCGGTACGTGACTTAGTCCAATTTGTCCAGTCTTTTCTACAGTACTTCCAGTCATCACAGGCCTCTTTGTTCTTATCAGTCAGCGCTACTACGTTTCTACAGTCCTTTTCCAAGTGTCCGTGTCGTCCACAGTTCCAACACCTTGATCTCGAGGCTTTTCTTTCCTCAGTGTGTACACTTTTGCCTCCTTTACTTTTTCCTTTTCCTATCAGTGGGCAAAAGGGGTACTTTCCTCTTCCTTTGCCTTTCCAGTGGAATCCTTCGTTCCTTTCTCTGCTCTTACTTTCTCTTGTCAACGGGCCAAAGGGGTACTTTACTCTTCCTTTGCCTTGCCACATGCTACCCATACCTGTTGGTGCATGGTCAGTGTCACTCAGGCTTTCGAATCCAGTCACATGTCTTGACTGATGGTATTCAGTAATCACATTTCTTGCAGTATCATACGTGTCCAGTGATCTCACGTTCATTTTCAAGTGTTGTCGCAGTGTTCCTGTCGTTCTGCTTAACAGCGTTGCGACCAGTATGCTGTCAGGCAGTGCTGTCCCTGCTTGTGTTTCATACTTTGTTTTCAGTGTCTCCCATTCACTCAGGTCTTGTTCAAACTGCTCAGTTCCAAATTTGAACTCCAGTAAACTATTCAGTAAGCTGATATCCGGTGCAGTTCCTGGTAGTGAAAACTCCTCAGTCAGTAAGCGCCATGTTTCAAATCCATTCAGTTCAACATTTCTTCGAACAACCAGTTGAGCACTTCCACTTGTGATTCGTGTCAGTAGTCGGTGCAAGTGTCTGCTGAACTCTACTAACTCAGTGTCTCCTAGTTCACTATCACTTGCTTTCAAACACTTCAGTGCATCATCTGTGACTGATGCACTTGCTACTTCAGCATTCACCAGTACTCTCAGTGCTTCTACCTCAAACAGTGAGACGTATGATTTCACTTGCCAACTCCACTCTTGCCATTGCTCCAGCTTGCCATTGAACTCGTCAGGCAGTAGCAGTCCTACATTTCTTCCAAGGTCAGTGTCTGCAGGGCTGGCCATTGCTCAGTTCAGTCGTAGCAGGAGTCAGTGCTCCGCTACCATGAAAAGATCTAGGATCTTTCTCCAGTACAACTAACAGTGAGCAATTCTAGTCAATCCAGTGTGGACTCAGTCAGCCTTTTCTACACAGTGACTTGAGCCAGGTCCTTAAGCCCAGCTTGAGCCAAGCAGTGGGTATGCTTGACAGTACCGTGGAGTGCGCAGTGGTGTGAGTACAGTGCATGTATCTTAGCACTTCCCCTTGACATTGATTCAGTGAATCAGTGTCACAAATCTGTACATGCATGCAGTGATCTGTCCAAACTTGCAAGTCAGTGACAAACACAGTCTGTAATCAACATGAACAGTGCTTATCCAACGTGGTGCAGTGTGCAAGTGGTGTTGCTAAAGATAGCACCTTCAGTGAACCTGCTTCCAAGACTTCAGTACTTTAGTCAACATAGCAGTGTCCAAAAACAGTGCATCAAAGATCACAATGTCATACTCAGTCTCAGTTGCAGCCAGTGACAGTCACAGTCACCTCATCAGAGCTGATTGGAAGACCAGTGATCTTCACGTTGACCTTGCCAGTTGAGTCAGTTTGTTCAGTCTCAACTTGTGCAGTAAACTTGTTCTTCTTCCTGATGGGCAGTGTCTCATCAGTGTAGATGCCCTTCCAAGTGCAGTCAGTGAAAACATTTTCGTGGGTCAATTGGAGTTGATTGACAGTGAGGATGCAGTGTCCAACAAGTCCTCTGCAGTGAACTCCAAACGGTTGATTGCAGTTCAACTCAACTTCCAGTGCTTCCACAAGCTGCCTGGCAGTAAAAGGCAGTTGGATGCCAAAACCAGTACGGCTCTCAGTGCTGTTCAGTGACATGATCTCATCAAGTGAGTCAGTAGTCCAACAATGGTCATAGTAAAGACGGTTGAAGGACGTCAGTGTCTCCACAGTCTCCGAGACAGTCGCCAAGAAACGGTGCAGTGAGGGGTTGTAACAAACCAGAACCAGTGGTTCGTCCAGTGCCAAAGTGATGCCAGTCCAGTGCATCTGAAATGCACGCAACAGTGCTGACCTAGGAGTAAACCAGCAGTTCACCTGTCCATTTGTGAACAGTGACGTTGGAATCACTCCAGTGTTCAAGATCTCAGTGGCAGTCCTCAGTGTGGTGGCAAAACACACAGTTTGAGCAGTTTGCCCAGTGGTGACTACGTCACCCATGAAGGCAACCCCAGTGAGAATCTCAACATTTTCAGGTCTGCATTCTCTATAGCAGTTGAACTCCGCCTTGGTGTAAGAGTAGTGTGGCAGTCTACAGCTGGGAAACAGCATCTCAGCAGTCTTCAGTGATCTCCAGTTCTCGCATCTGCGACAGTGCAGTGTGGCGAGAGCAAAGCTGTTGCAAGG
>OMLO01005099.1_pt1 | contig 11014 bp, 5 predicted proteins | sample 1674811 | NCBI WGS metagenome assembly OMLO01 (sample SAMN06265003, study PRJEB25207) | coral metagenome | isolation source: Coral host | place: Mexico:La Bocana,Puerto Morelos, Mexico | collected 2008-11-13 | reverse complement strand
ATTTAAACCAATTAGAATCGGAGAAAATTTAGTGGTGAACTATAATGGCTGATAGTGTGCAATAGCTCAGCCAATCATATTACAGCATTTGAGTTAGTATACTAGTTGAACACTAAAATATAGACTAGTTTTATTTTTTTTTATATTGTTTAACCGCGCGGCTATGGCCCGAACGCGGTTCTTGCTCTACCCTTGTCTTTTTTTTGTTGTTGTTGTTTTTCGTTTTGTCGGTGACCCGACCAAAACAAATTTCCACTCAAATCGTCAGCGGAACTTTCAGTCTCGCAACTTATGATGTTTATTCACCAAAAGCTGTGTAAAACGTTAGTGCACTGAAAATTTTATGAATATTGTACTCATTATTTAGTACATAATGTATTGCCTTTTTTGTTATTGACACGCTTGATTCGAAGCGAATATTAAAAACAAGAAAAGCAATTACGTCTGTTGAGGTGGCTCAATAGGGTTATGGAAGATCACGAAGCGCGCGCCAGTGACATCAATCGAAAGCAAATATTCCCGTTCTTTTTGCTATATTCTTAAAAAAAAGCTACTGAAACACAACAAAAAAGGGCCAAAATTTGCTGTACAACAGTCACCTCTGAAATCGAGGCTTTTAGTCTCAAATTAAAACTACTCAAACATCGCCATTTTTTGACGACTGCTTGGCTTTGATTTCAATTTTCTTCAATTTTCTTCGTTAAAATTTTGTGATATTCTCCGACCGATATAGCAAAAAGAAAGCCGAGAAATCTGAGGGGGAACTCACCTCAATGGCAACTACGTCATCACAATAGGAACTCGCCAATATTGCTATTTGGGCATGCATTTTTAAAACAGGATGATTTTGACCTGAAAATTAACGCTGTATCTATAGATGCCCAGCAGCCGGGCACAGTCTTAAATATACTAAATGCCCGGCAGTCGGAAAATTTCACCAAATTTTCACTAAGAGCTTCTCCTAAGCTTCTTGGAAGTATTAAATGTTTCTTTAGCAAGGTCAAGTGATCCTATAAATTATTTCGGTTTTTTAGTTGACGAAATATCCGAGCCTGGGACTATAAAATGGCTATCTCTTGACACAAATTCGGCGCAAACCGAATCAATACTGAATATTCACATTACGAATTTCGACTGAAAGCCCAGGCTCGGATATTTCGTCAGCCAAAAAAACAAAATAAGTTTTAGGATCGCTTGACATTGCTAAAGAAACATTAATTACTCTTAAGAAGCTTCAAAGAAGCTTTTAGTGAAAATTCGGTGAAATTGTCTGACTGCAGGGCATTTAGTCTATTTAAGACGCAGCGCGGCTGCCCGGCATTTAGACCCTTCGGAAAATTAGTTCATTATGCCGCAGAATATTTGGAAATCTCTTTGAAGTGTTTCAAAATTGCGGAGACTATTCTCGTCGTGTCTGTGACCCTTGGAAGTGATGAGCGATGAGCGTCGTAGGCGTCACAGTTTGTTTGAAATAAACGTCGTAAACAGAATTCTGGCCAGGTTTAGGATAATGACTTCAGAAGTGTCAGAGTGTCTGCAAACCGGATGGAACTGATGGAACTGAGTTCCGCGATTAATTTTTCACCACCGTTTCGAAGAAGTATTGGAATATCAAATTCTCAACGTTGCGTCCAGCCAAGGTTGTGCAAACGGGCTTTGTGGACCGTGATGAAGCTGCATCTCTGCTGACCTTCACATTCAAGAAGCATTTTCGCATTTCTTAGAGCACTGCATCATGGGTTTAAGGAAACTCGTTCCCAGGTCCTATCCACATTCAAATCCAAAATGGCCTCTCGTGTCTCAGAGACTCGGCTTTTCTACAGATCTTTACACAATTTAGAGACCTGCCACAGTCTGGAAAGTATTCAGAAGTCATTTATAGAAGTACATTAACATAGTTATCCCAAGAAATTTGCTATTGTGGACGTGGAAAATAATAAGAAAGATGAAGCATGCAGTCATGTTCATGATCAAGACACGAAACTGAAGTCTAACTACGAGTTTGGGGATAAACGTTGCAGCCTTGTCATGTCCACAATGCCGGTATTTATAATGGTTATAATCAACTTTTTAATAGGAATCAGTGATAAGACAATATTTCAATAGTCCAGAAAGTGTTTTCGAAAGACTCGATACCTGGCAGCAGTCAAAGATTATAATTTATTATAGAAGATCTACGGAATAAGTCATCCATTTTTCTTAAATAGTAGATCTTTGTTTAGAAATGTCAAGAGATCTCAAGAATTATTGTGGCATTGTATTTGAGGAAATTTTCGAGCTTTGCCACAGTATAAACCCTGATATTTTTCTGAAGCGTGATATTCTCTTAAGTACATGTAGTGTTTATATCAGTTAGAGATACATACATGTACATGTACAAGAAGAAAAGTAGTGGACTGAGTTCATTCTTCTCACTTTTTGACTGTCCTTTAATCACATGTTCTACTTGCAAATACTTTTAAATGTATTATAATGGTATCTTCATCTTTTTTTTCAAACAGAGAGGTACTAATGAGTGCAATGAGCATCTTATTGAGATTCTTGTAAGGGTTTTATGCTATCTATTTCAAGTTTTGTTTGAGAGGGCGAAAGACTTTTCATGTGTTTGAAATATATTGTTGTGTATTTTATGAGCTATTAGGGACTTTAAGCAGTGCAAAACAACAACAAGGACAGGAACGGGAATGCCATAACATCAGGGGAAAGCGAAAAAGTTAACTAGCCTGCACATTACTGGTGGAAAACATGTTGGCGTTCTGCATTCGGACCTAAGTGGAGCTCATTTGGTGTTGTCGAAAAATGTGTGTTTTTGCTTTCATGTCCTCTGCTGTGTCAGTGCTAAATAATTTTGTGATAATAATTTTGAGGAACTTCAATTGCTTGATTTCTCGTTACTTCAATTGCTTGATTTCTCTTGTTATGTGAGATGTGTCATTTTAATGAAAAGCAGAGGAAGCTGAAACAAATTCAATCCAGTTGGCAAAGATGTGAGTACCATGAAATAGTACCGGGGGGTACACTTTTGAAAAAAAATGAAGCTTGAAGCCGACTGGTTGATAGCTGCTGGAGCTTATCCCCAGTTTCTGTAGCATGAAGCGGCTAGGAGTATAATTATCATGATCTACTCTCCATGTACGGGATGCTAGTCCATCGTAGGTCATTCCCCCGCAATTTATTAGGTTTCCCCAACAATAGCCATTTATACTCCTGGGTGGAGAGAGGCACTGTGAGAGTTAAGTGTTTTGCCCAAGAACACAACACTGCGTCCCCGGCCAGGGCTCGAACCAGGACCGCTCACTCTGGGACGAGCGCACTAACCATGAGGCCACTGCGCCTCCCATACTTTTGAGAGTTTATGCAAGAAACATACAAATGTCAAATGGTTTATTATGTTAAATTCTTAACACATTTAAAAGGGTACACGCAGTTAAAACTTGTGCATAAGACCAGTGGTTCACTTAGATCTTTACCAATCAGTACACTGATTTGTCACTCCAGTCTGATTAAACGTCTGCTGGTACTATTTTCATTTACTTCATTGTACAACTCAGGATTAGCTGTTTTGGCATGGCTTTATCTTTCCAGTAAATGGGGGTCAAGTATGCCATAATTTTACTTCCAAATTTGGTGTGTGACTGGTAAAGGTAGTCAATCATGTACATGTAGTTGTTTATCATGCATAACACTGGTACAGGTTTTGCAAATCGAGCTACCATGTCAGAATATTTGCAAGGATATATGTTTCTTAAGCACTATAATAGAAAGAGACTCCAATCCACTACAGATGCTTCTTTGATAGTACTCTCCATACACCTCCATTACTCCATATCTCCATTACTTCAGCAAAAAGGGGCAAGTCATATTTGTAGAAGTAAAATTCGGACAGGCACTTATCGTCTTTCAAATCATCAAAGTTAAAATCAGGATAGGAATCATAGGGTACATCAACATTATTTGAATGGTTAAGGTTGTACCAGAAAAGATGTTCGTCATCGTTTGAAACACCATCATGGCTTATGAAAAGTTGATTGCAAACTGCTCTCAGTGAAATCAAATATCAATAAGGTAAAAAAAGTTTGACTGTCTGGAAACCATGCACTCAGAGACTGCTGCTTAATCTTTGTGAATTGCAGCTACAAGGGCATTCTCTTCCCAGTCTTTTTACAGGTTTTGGTGTCTCTGTGGCCATCCACATTCCTGCTGCTTAAAGTCCTTAATAATTTTATTTGGGTTCATATTTCTGACTTTTCATTGCTAAGAACACATACTTTCATGACCCATTAAGTTTGTGACTTCCATGGCATTTTCATTGATCCTAAAATCTAATGGTACAGTATATGGTTCATGGCCCATTGATTTATTCAGGAATTTTCTTGGCCATGAAAACAGATTTAAATGATTCGTTAATTTCAGTTCTGGATCTGTGACAACTTTTCATGGCCATGAAAAAAGATTTTCATAAGCCATGAAAGAATTTTCATGAAAAATTAATGGATGAGGCCATGAAAATAGGAAATTGCAATTTTCCTGGCCCTGAAAAAAAAATAATGGTCTTTATGAGTATTTCGTGGGATTTTTATGAAACTACAGTTGGCAGTGAAGAGATCTTGTTTACTTTTTTAGCTTTGTTGGTTACACGTCCCAAACCTCGGCTGCATTTTGTTCAGGACTTTGAATCACGCTACTTATGGTGTTTATTTGCCAAAAGCTGTTGAATCAGTTATCATCATTTAATGTAAATTATTATTTGTTGTGTATAAAATATACTGTATAATTATATTTTTGGTTTTATTGATGCGTTGGACTTGAAGTGAAAGTTAAAAACAGTTATTACATCGGCCAGGGAATGCTGCAGCTTTTACTTTTGTTACCTGACAGATAAGATTGTGTTTACTTTGCCAGAAGCGATGGTCACTAATTTATTCAGAATTTTGTGAGTATTTTTGTGAGCTTAGGCAATTGAAGTGAATTCTATTGCTGTTTCATCGAGGATACAGTAGCTCAGAGATTTGAAGGAAAGTTATTTTCTTTTTTGAGAAAAACAATAGCTTGCCAAAACTTACAGCGTCTATGTCAATTTTAGGGAAAAAATATAGCCATTCTAAAATTAGCCATGGATAGCATAAACCTTGGAGTGTGTGACTTACATGTACATGACTACTTTGCTTCTCCTTTAGTCATAGCACAAACAAATTAAATTTTGTCTTTTAGGGAAGAAAGTTGTTTTTATTAACATTTCCTTTTCATATCATTCATGGGCATGTCCTGCGGGAACTTCCAGACTAAGACCATCATCAATGTAGATTTCACAAGGGCTAAGAGCGATGATGCAATAATACAGTTTGTGTTGATCAAGTGAATGTGCACTGCGTTGCAACTGTAGTGCTAAGAATACATTTAAAAGTAACAAGCGTGGTTACAAGATCTAAAACATCTCCAGTGGCCCAAAAGAACATCAAGAAGGGCCCATACTCATATACTATAGGAAAGCAAAGAAAACCCATGAATTGATTTTCTCACGGTTATCAATGGCTAGCGGTATTGCTCATGGGTGTGTACACATGGCGACAATGGTGATGGAGTTATGCAACATGGCAGCCATAACCGAAACAAGGCTAAATTAAATTCCATGAGTTTTCTGTGGTTTGGCCCCATCGATTGGATAAAATGTTTTCAAAAACTGAATGTGAAAGAGAAGAGTCAAGAGGAAGAATTAACAGGGACAGAAATAGCCAGGAAGATCTTGAGAGAGAGTGGGAGATCTTGTAAGAGATAAAGTTTCCCACAAAATTTTCTGTATACATCATGCACAATGTATAGTACAGAAAATATGTTCTGACTTGTGCAGACAGTATCAAAAGACAAGTTACATGTTACATGTACAAGAACAGGTAATGAAAAATGCATTATATGTAGTTGATGTTTATTTTCAAGGCAAACTTGAAAGGCTGCCATGTGTAAGGTGAATGTAAAGCAAACACACTGTTAAAGATGTGCATATTACCAGCAATCTTGGGTAATCTGAAATTTCAGAGAGTGTAAAACTATCATAATTATTATTATCATATCTGTGATGGTTCTGAGGTGGAGGACTCTTACATGTAAATGGCTTATACACAATTTTTGACTAACCGGTAATTGTTATGATTCAAAAGTGTACACATGGGCAGCCTGGATTAAAGCACTTTATTATAAAAGATTTTAAAAACAACCATGGCCAGGTGAAATATTTCGTAGAAAAATAAAATTTGAAGTCCCTTATGATTGCTTAAAGGCATTGATTTTTATTGCAAACAATACACGTATCTTACTGAATGTATGTTCCTTGTGTTAATACATGTATTTGTTGTTACAGTAGAACAGAGTGACCACTGTTATGACAGAGATTTTAATGTGTAAAAAGTTTTATAAACTGAATGGGAACAAATTAATTCATCAGGGTTGCAGCTTCTGAGGGATCCCCAATGTTAATGAAAATATAACACTGCAAATTCATGCTGAACTGTTCAATTATTTATTACTTAAGATTGTAATGCTATTTTTGGCTGCTCTGTTTTCACAGACAACATGATGCTGTTCATTGAAAAAAACTGAATTGGAAATTGAGTACTGCAACCCATCCTATGTGTAGTAATGTCATAGCTGCAACATTGTAACAGCTACACTGTATTATATAAGAAACACATATACAGTGTACAGTAGTAAGTAATTTAAGTTATTGAAAGTGCCTGTTAAATTAATCAATTTTCCTTAGAGAGAATTTACTAATGGTTTATTTAAATTACTTTTTCTAATGGCTTTGGAATTATATTCATTGTGCTTGGTAATGGTTTATCAATTTTTTGATCATCCGCATTAGCATAAATTGATATTTTGCCAATAGAAAATGGAGAACCGGGTCTTAAGCAAAGTTACAGGATAATTATGTTTGTAAACGTAGAGGGTTGAGAAATGTGTGGCATTCTACAGGTACACAGAGCTTTGCCATTCGCATTTAATTGTATTCACATTCACATTGTACAGTTGAACCTGTATATTTAAGCGGTCACCTTCTATCAAGCCTCTATCAAGTCGCAAAAAATACTTCCTAACCTATTAAGCAGTCACGTCCATAAAGCAGTCACAGTCACCATTTGCGAAGTACCTACTTCCTTGACCTGTAGCACATGAGGTGCAACAAGTGATTTCCTTGTTAATTAAAACAATAATTTGAGGGCAAATGTCTTTTCAGCACTGATTGCATTTGAGTTTTGTTTTTGGTGGTTAGCATATGTTAAGTGGTCACTTAACCATTCCCCATGGATGACCACTTAATGCAGGTTCAATTGTAGCGTTATCCAATATATAAATTACTTCAATCTGTTGTTTAAATGATAGCCTTGTAACCCCATGTCTAGCTTTGGTGCAAGTCAGGGTTATTGATGTACTGTTTATCCATTATCTTATCTTTAACATTTCAATTGATCGCGATGTGTCAATCACAACATATCTTGGATATGTTGGGCTTGGCTGACAAATGTACCTATGCCTCATAACCTTTGAGTGCATTTGGTTACAAGTGTAGTGCAGGCAAAAACATGTACATACATGTAATATAACCTACTGACAGCTTACTTATTAATTTTTGGTATAGTTTAAAACAAATTAACAGCTCCCAATAACAGCTTCCAGTCCCCAATCTCAGTCAAGAAAAAAAAAATCACATTGAAATTGAATAATAAAATAATTATCATTAGAAGCCTACACAAATATTCATGATTAGCAACAAAATATGTTTATCGTTCATGCCAGAGTGATTTTGCTTATACTTATACTTTGAGAGATGGTGCAAACCCTTCCAGCAGGAGGAGACTCCATGTAAAAGCAAAGATACTAATTTGCTAGTTAAAGGTAAAGTTAAGAAAGAAAACTTTCCAACTTTTCACATGTGTATTCTATTTTGTGAGATTTTATTTAGCACAGATTTAGAAACTGAGTATCATTGTAACCACTGGATTTCATACCCAAAACAAAAAAGGTGCAAAGAAAGGATAAAATGATTTCAGAATAAGGTAAAAAGAATAAGAAATGCCACGAAAAAGCAGAGAATACAGTTGTGTTATATGTCAATAGTTTTTAATGGCCCTCCTGAAATCATGGCTCTATTTTCATCAGCATACCATTTTTACCTTGATCTGCTAATGTAATCCAAGTTCATGCTGAAACTATAAAATCGTTTGCAATTTCCCTGACATACATGTTGGATTTTTCATTAGAAACAACATTCCCAGAAATAACTGAGGAGCTCTGATTTTAGCCTTGGTTAAATCTATATATTAGTGAGAGATTCCTTCGCCATTAATGAAACATCACTACCTATATTAAGTGGATTTGCTGCGAAAGTTTATTGCTACATGGTGTGTACCTATACAGTGGGACAATTTTAAAATTTGCAATTGTCGTAGTACCATACATATTGAGCCTGCCTGTGAATAAAGTTGCAGCAAAATGCAATAATATATCTGGCATAGAAACAGACGAAATTTACTTACGATGGCATATATCCTTCATGATCAAACGATGAAAACACTAGCTTTTTAAATGTTTTACGTTGTGGAATCTACCCTCCACAAGGAAAGATCGGTGACAAGCGAGTAAGCTTCGCCAAAATATTAGCATATTTTACAGACAGTGGTAAGATAAAGGCGCTTTGTTTCCAATTACTCGTAATATCAAAATAATCTCATAGCATTCACAGAAGCAACTAATTTACTTATGTAACAAATAATAAGTTAATACCGGTACGGAGGAGGACTGTTTTAACCAGTTGAATATTGATATCTGGAGGCTGTAGCTTATATGTTGTCATATTCGAAAATCGAAAGCGGAACTGTTTTCAACAAACTGTCTTGCATTTAAGTCCTAAAATTCGACCACAGCTATACCAAACAGTCTAATACATAACGTGATTACTACGTTACGTTTCCTTTCAACACAGTGGTATAGAATTTTTTCAGTATCCAGAATCTGCCCCGTACATATCAGATATCATGATACTTACGTGGCAGACCTTCGACTATTTCCTACAAGACTGCTAAAACTTTGCTTCGACATAGAAAATAAATTCCGAAATTAATATAGCCCCATCTGTGTTTATCTAATGCATCGAAATTATGTTAGTAACACAAACCTGTTTTGCTGTTTGTTCTTGACGGTGTATGAGCGCTTGCTTCGCACAGCATAAAATCTTGTAAATCACGCGATCTATGAAAGCAAACGAATGTCAAAAAAAAAAATCATAGGCGTAGGGGCGGGGGCGCTGTGGGAGAGGGGGCTGTTACAGTCCCACCCCCCCCCCCCCCCCCCCCCCCCCAAAAAAAAAAAAAAAAAAAAAAAAACAAAAAAAAAAAAAAAAAAAAAAAAAAAACAAAGGGGGGGGGGGGGGGGGGGTGGGGGGGGGGGGGGCTTTAGCCCCCCACCCCCCCCCCCCCTCCCCCATTAAAAAAAATAAACCAAAACAAAATATGGAAAATGAATGAGTAATCGGATACCCCTGTATGCACAAAGAACTCTGGGATCGCCAGGTCGCTAGAAGGAAATGTATGGCGAAATGTTGTTTTTACGTCCAAAAAAGGGATTTTGGAGAGAGATTAACACTTTTTCGCCCTTATTTTATCACAAATGGACTTGGGCAATGTTGATATGCGGAGAAAGTAAGTTTTTGTTTGAAAAACCGTGAAATATGTGATAAAATATACCGATAGACTTCTTTGCTTGAGTAAGGTTTTTTTGCCAAATTTTCATCGTGTAATGGTCTAAAATACCACAAAATTGGGTATAAGTCCAGAGGAAATATTCCAATAAAGCCTTTATTGCATTTGTTAAATTCGAGGCAAAGCAAGATCAATTGTAGCTAACTTTGTGTTTGGCGAGTCTCGCTTGACTGCCGACTGAGAATGCTCGAGTATTTTTCCGAGTCATTATCTAAAAGAGAAACTGCTTTTTCTTACTTCTTCCTGGTTCTCGTACCTGTTCAATGCCTCGAGCAAGACTTTTTTGTACCTTATCTTAACCCAATCACGTAAAATATTATCTTAATTTTCACAACGTTCTGCCATTTTAAAATGCAGAAGGAAAAACTTTGTAATGATTCTGTCAATAGTCGTCTGTAATCTAATAGGTCGTAGGCGAGAACCAATCAAAATGCGAGAATGACTTGGCTATTTAACAATTAGACAAGCTAATCACTTCTTAAAATCAGCTAAAATAAATCTCCTACTTAACATAATTTTACACAGCACCAAAAGCGTCATCTCATTCCTTGATGCAGGATATCAGAGTGAGTGTTACATCATAAAGAAAATACAGCGGAAGGTAATCAAGGCTGACAAAGATGCCTTAAAATAGACTACTAGCACGTGGCATTGTACCACACATCCAAGCAATCCTAAAATACTTCTACAGTACTCTCGAGTATTTAGCAAAACGTTACTAAATATCTTTGTAAATTTCGCATACAGTCTATAAGGATAGTAGCATTTCTTATTCCAATTCCAATTGTACATTCCAACTCCAATTGTACATTCCAACTCCATGAAGCATTCGATGATCTGTCGCTAACTCATACTCCCACCGTGGATCAACTGTAGATGAATTTGCAGGGAATTCAAGAGGGTCCACGGTGGAATGAACACAACTTTATATTTGTAAACCGTAAAACAAGGAAGATGCTTTCAAGACTCGCTCCTTGAGCTCTCGTGTCACGTGATAATGTGTCCCATAAGTCCAGTACAGTCCACCTCTTCTTAAAGGGAGTATCTTGCGACAAAAGCTTACAATGCCCATGGTGAATAAATATGAAGTAAGCTAACAACAGAATCTTAACAGTCTATAACTCGCATGAGTCCACCCCTTTTTAACACGTGGATACGCGAAGCGTAGAAACGGGTTTTTGTTGTGACTGCGATATGCAAATGTGTCACTCGCTCACTCAGGTGTAGAATCTTCGTAATTAGTCGGCCCCGAACGAACCAAG
>OMLO01005098.1_pt1 | contig 11015 bp, 7 predicted proteins | sample 1674811 | NCBI WGS metagenome assembly OMLO01 (sample SAMN06265003, study PRJEB25207) | coral metagenome | isolation source: Coral host | place: Mexico:La Bocana,Puerto Morelos, Mexico | collected 2008-11-13 | reverse complement strand
ACCAACGTTTTTTAATCATTACTCAGGTGAAATCTATGATAGAGCATCCCCAAATGTCACAGGTTTTTCTTTCACTCTCATCGATCCCTTTTTCACAAAGTAGGATATCATCCCCTCAAAAATCACCCAGCACCAACCGCCGCCATGATCTCCGGGGAGTCTTCACCCACCCCGGGCCCCAACCGTCAGCACGATCCAATGGGCGGCCAAAGGATGGTAGTCTGTCAAGGCGAAGCCTTTGCTGTCGCGATAATGTTGGAACCTCATGTGCGATGTGTTGATGCCAAACGATCACTATATGCGTCGATGATGATGAAGGATGATGATGAACATGAACAATGAATGATGAACGATGATGACGATGAAAGTGGCAAAACTTTGTAAAACTTTCGAAGGAGGGGGGCTTATGCCCTACAATTAATCCCGACCTTCAACCAGAGTTCACCATTTGAAGAGCTCTTCTTGGAAGATTTTCCGATCCCCAAAAAATATTCCAAAATCCGCCAAAGAAGATCAGTTACACTCCCAAAAACTAAGATGTCACCCAAAAAGGAACATTTCACAAGGACATTTCATCTTCCAACCAGTATTTTGGAGGGTAGACATCTGATAGCTTTCGGGGGAGTAAAGTCGTTTTTTATTGCAAAAAAGGTGTCCAATTATAACACGTAGGGCCCCATAGCTCCACTTATAGAGGTGAAAAAACCCTGTTACCCATTTATCTTGGGCCATTTGAAGGGGTAATAACTTGTAACTTCAAACTGCAATATATTCCCGTGACCGATTTTTCTAAGGCCATTTATAGGGGTGAGATAACTGCATTTTATATAATTGGTGACGGGATCCACCTTGGTTCCCCATGTTGACACCAACAACAAAAACGACGACTAAGGTACTCCACGCCGTAGAGTAGCACATGATCGTAACCTCCACGAGCCGCGAAGGACGGATGTTGCCGTAAGACGCGGAAGGTCTGGGCCACGCAACGCAACGCCTGCTGTTGGCCGTTGGAATTGCTGAGGGGATCTTTTTTGTTGAAGCCCCTTGGTGAAAGACCTGAAAAACATGCGCCCTTTTTGAATGCAATGAGAAGGACATTACTAAACTATCTTGCAGAACTTCCATTGTTCCTTTTATTTCTTTTTTGTTGTTGTTGTTGTTGATGATGATGATGATGATGATATTGTTGATGACACCTGAAAATAAGGATGTCTGGAAAACGAGGAATTTCCGAACTTTTAATCATCCTTTTTAGAGTGCCTTGTTTCTGGGCAAAATTTCCCGGCTAATCACGGCCTGTCGTCCCGTTCCGACACTGGCACTTTTTGGCAGGCAAATGTGAAGATAAGGATTTTGGTATTGACAGATTAGATATCTAGTTGAAGGTTTCAACCCCTTTGAAAACATATTATTGGTTAAATTGGATCATCTCCCCAAGTAGGGGTGAAGGTAAACAAATATTTGAAACCACCATCTGGATATTGTTGGAGTCTAAATTCTCGCACCAGTCAAGATTGCCTCTGCAGGTTTAGTTGTCGCCTTCTGTAGACAGATGGCGGTGTATTCTACATGCAAGTACTTCGGATATATATGTAGGGGCTTAGGGGTCGCTATTTCTGAGAAGTAGCCCCCTGCGATCTGATTCAAGTCACCTCCAGATGTTCCAGGCCATGATTGATGCGTTCCCTGTCTGCCTTGGGATTTGGACGAAGACTACGAACCCCTTTCATGCCATGGCCCCGCACCTTGATATTCATGGCAACCTCCACTACCTGCGGTTCATGGTAGTTTTCCCGCATCTTTGCCGGCAGGAACGGTGGTAGCAAGTTTTCATGTGTGCTGGCCGCTGCACTGCTTTCGGTTTGCTGCACTGCTTCAGCTGAAATGCCCTTTTTCATGAAGGCGCTTGCCACCAAGGGACCTACACGGTTCTCGTGGCTTTCCGGAAAAGCCTCAAGCACGAGTTTGAGAAATTTTGATCTCGTAATGCCTTTCGTGCAATCTCCGGAAATTGCTGGGTATGGCACTGCGCTCCCAGGTTGAGGTGGTTGAGGTTGACCACCCCTGGGACCAAACATTGGAACCCGGAACTTGCAAATTTGCAGGTTCTGTTTTCAAACATGGTGGACGGCGCCCAGAAAGCCTTTCGACACTTGCAGCTGGTCCTTCCCCTCCCCAGCTGTCATAGGGAGCAGCACGAAATTGCGAGCGAAGCAGGGATCACTTCCCACACCTCGAACTCGCAAATTTCAGGAATTCTCAATTTGGGTGCTAAAAACAAACACGGTAAAAATTGATCATGAAGGTTAAGAAAGGCCCCCCTCAGTACAATAGTGATGATTATTTGTACTCACCCCTTCTTTTCCTCACCGCTAGATAGTGGCTCTGATTTGAGGATAGTTTTTCCTCGCCATAAAAAACACAGTGAACACTCCATGGAAGGAGACTTTTTAATTCTTTTACCTGTACTGACACCATTTCTCTTCACCAAAGCTTCATGGAAGAAGCGCTCATGGTAGAGCCGGTGTCATTTAGCAAAAAGAAAACCATTCTCAGACACCCCTTTCCACGCACCCATGCGAAGCATCTCAGCGGTCTCACCCTTGAGTGGCGCTGACAAAATGAAACTGCTTGAGAAGTTTCTTGGTGGTGGCTGAGGGGCGGATGGAGGGAAGGTATGAAAGTCCGTCTGTGATATAAACCCTGGCAATTTTCGAACTTTGCCATCTGCCTCGGGTAAGTACCATTTCCATGCTATTCGTCTCTTGAAAAAGCGCCGTAGCGCCTCCACGGCGAAGGCTATATGGTCGAAAACAATGGGCTTCCAATCCATAAAGCTTCATCAAGGCGTTAAATCGCGTGCGAAAGCATTGAGGGGAAGCATTCCAAAGGCGGACAGCTGTCAAACCCTGTTCCTGTCTCATTTCAACCAACGTACGCAGCACCTCCAAAGTGATAGAGTCAGTTATGGAAATGGCGTCATGAGCTGCGTGTTTGCGAGAGGTTTTTGTGTCAGCAAGGTTTAGGATGCCAGCTGACGGACCTAAGAGCACTGAGCCTGCTGTTAAAGCTAAGAATTCTCCAGTTCGCAAAAGGCAATGGAAGCCTACCAGCAGCATTGTTGCCATCTCAATATGTCCTCTATCTAATTCATAAAAAGCCATAGAACGTACCAAAAGCTTGGTTAAGGGAGGTGCACGAAATGGAACCTCGATCCGACGCCATGTTCGGAACAGTTTCCAGGCTTGTGGAAGCATTCGACGTGTCCACGGTTGAAAATAATGAAGGGCAGATAAGCCATCACCAGCTACCAGCAGCGGTTCTCCTGAAGTCCATGCATCAGTGACCCATTGTGAAACTACGTCATCCAATTGATGCTCGTGAGAAATACGTTCAAGGTATGGGGTGACCTTCCTCAAGGCCGCATAGTACCTAACTCTTGTCTGATCTGTCAAAGAGGCCCCTTCCAAAGATATATCCTTTCGTTGTCGTCTTCTTCCGGCTTTAGTAAGACGGCCTGGGATAAGCTTAGGAGCGCGAGGCATCGTCGGTTGGATTATCAGCACTATCCAAGTGCGCGACTACCAACTGTAGCCCAAAAGCCAAGCAGAGTGCAGCCAACTTCTTCAGCTTGAACGAGAGTATGCGAGACCCTGAGCGACCCTTTGCCACTATAGACATGCACACATAGCTATCGGTCAGGTGGAAAATGCGGGAGTTTGTGACTTGCAAGTTCTGAATATAATACTTCAGGGTCAACAGGATAGCCTCAAGCTCCAAAGAATTAATATGTTCCGATTTGGACCATCGAACTTGGGTAACCGGTTCCCACGTCCACCATTTAGAAGCGACAGCCTGCCTAGGGAAACACTTTGGGTTTAAAATCTCACCACTAATAATGCGGACATCCGAACCTGTGTGGTTAGTGCGCCTAAGCAGAATTCTGTTCAAAGTTTCAACGGTAGGAGCTGACTCAGGAGGGATTTGTATGTTGCCATAGTTCAACTTTCTTGACATAGGGGCCACTAGTCTCCACGGGGCACGGAAACCTGGAGCCAATCCAGCCCGTCGAGCTAGGTGTGTATATGCCACTCGTGGTGCATAGAAGAACGATAAGGCCACCGCCCACAAAACAAAGGAATAGATACTGAAGGAATCACCTAGGAGACTACATCGAAGATCTTCGTATCTTTGTTCCTGCCCTTTTGCCTCTGAGGCACTTAAGCACGACCTGGTATGTCCAATCCCATATCCTAGAAGCAGTTCACGTTCAGGGGGTGAGAGCAAACGCCAAGAGCGGCCCCGTGTAAGCAAATACTGTTGTTTATATTGATAAGGGGGGTAACGGTATTCATCACTACGCCATCTGGAAATAGTAGCATCATCACATTTCTGGATCCCCGCCGGGCTCCTCGGGGGAGCTGCCCTAGGGATAGCTTTCATACACGTGGGGAAAACTGCCCCCCATTCACCCCCTTCCCATTCAAAACCTTCTTGAAGCCACGAAGAGTTTGGGGGGTAAGGTGCCGGTGCCGACACTTCTTTCCAGTATCTTTTCAAGGTGACTGACACGCCCGCAACTTTTTCCTCCAAGGTTTCGGAGCTCCACGCGTAACGGGGCCGATGCATTGGAACCGCATCAGCAGGGTCCATTCTGTACGGTACTGAACCTAACAATTCACTGATTTCAATTGCTGCCGACTCATCCATGCTAGCCACATTCTCCACTAGACTCTTGACCACCACGAACTGTCCAAATCCTTCTTTGCAGAGCCGCACCACTCGAGGGATCTCGTAGAAGAGCTTGGATTGCGGTCCTTCCAAGTTAAGTCGGCCATCCTTCACACTGCTCAAATCTACGCAGGGAAATCCGGCCCAAACATGGACTTCTGCAATCGTAGTGAACCGTAAGGACCACTCTTCGACCAGCTTCGGGGTTATGCTCTTCACATCTGTATAGATGAGGGCAGAAGGCCAAGCTTTGCTGGTTACTCGGTTTGCTTCTTTGCAGAGATCGAAGGAGATCCTTCCAGCAACGGGGATGCCAGCCACATCATAGCACCGAAACGCCCCTCCAATGCCATTGAACAAGCTGAGAACTAAGATGGGGGCACACTTTCCTTCTTCTTCTAACAGGTGAACCGCCTCCGCAAAGTTCTCTCCCTCAGCCGTCAGCTTAGACGCTACTGCCCATGCTCCTCCTGTGCCTGAAGCATCCGACGCGGTGATGCACGGCGAGATGCCAGCACCCAAAGATGTAAATAGCGCCGGGCTGATGCACATAGCTGTAAAAAGCTCTCTCCTGGACCCCACGGCTGTAGCCTTCTTTTTCTTCATAGTTCCACTTGCCATCCCCCAGACTTGATCGAACACAGCCATGGCTGGTCTGCGAAATTGCATCATGAAAGTCCAGCGGCCCAAGACTACTTGTAGGTCCTTCTTTGTCATATAGCTCTTTGACAAGAGGAACATGGTCACGTGCAGGATCCCAAGCCACCTTTCCAGGGTTACACCTAGACTGCGTCGGTCACTGTTGATCTCGGCGCCCAGCTCCTCAATTCTGGCCACCGCAGCCTTCTTCTTTTTAGCGCTGGACAACACACCCGCTCTTGACCAGGCCTGTTCAGCCTCTTCATGGCACTGCCTGCCCAGCCGCTCCGATTGAGTTGGAAGACACCGTTCACCAGCGCAAAAGTTATCTAAGTACACGTGCCACCAGAACCTGGAAGTGCGACGGCTTGTAGCCAGCACCTCATTCAACCAGGGTGGTACCGAACGTCCTTTCTTTACCTGGTTCTGCAGGTGTAGACCTTGCCTAAGCAACAAGTTCTCCGACATCTCTTGCATCAATCCAACGCTGCTTGACCAGCCCATTGGCGCCACGTTTGCGCAAAGGGCTACTTTTTCGAATTCCTCCAGCCCTACCGAGGCCCCCGGGATCACCACGTTGAACGCCAGGAAAGGCCCCCAGGTTTCAGGGAGCTTGAAAAGGTAAAAGGCGCTGGACATGTCGCTTTGGTGTAGTTCCAATTCCTCATCTCCTTCGAGCACTACTCCCTGCCAACTGCAGATGCTCGGCAGAGCTTCGATGGCCCCCTGGAGCTGCTTTAAACAAGCGTTTGAGGGTACCAAGTTCATGATGACCCTCAGCACGGGTTCCCCCGAAGCCAACCTTGCAGGTTTTTGCACCCCAAAAAGTCCGTTTAAGAGTTTTCTCCCCTTCACCACATGGACAGCACTGTAGGGAATCCAGCGGCACACTCCTCGGCGTACTAGTTCCTTGGCGAGGGGAATTTCGTCTCCTGCTCTGACATGGACTTTTCCCGGTAACTTCAGTTCAGGGATTTCGCTATCATCCAGCAGGCATCTCTCCGGGTGCAACAGGAATTCTTTTGAACGTGGTCCCAACCAATCCGTCGCCTCTATGCATCCGCCATGAGACTCTGGAGGTAAGGAAGGGAGGATCTGATCTAACGTCAGTGGATAGCATTTTGAAACCTCCTCACCATTATAGCCAACATGCTTCGAAGCCAAATCCTTTGCTAAGGCCTCCACATCCGGCCTCATAACTGTACCTTCGCCACAACGCTGAGATACCATTCCTTCAAGGGTAGAAACTGCTCTCCTCTCTCCTTTAGTCCATCGGCCAAGCCCAAGAGCGGCCGGAGAACCATAAAGAGAATTGAGTCCAAAAACCGAAACGTAGACCCAGGCGTCTTTCCACCATTCATCCACAAAACCCGGGTCTTGCATCTTGCAAAAAGGGGTGATACACATCTTCATCCTCACCTTTGAAAGATCTCCTTCACGGATAGGAAAGACCCCAGAAGTCCGACGGGCTTGTGGAGTCAAGGATCCAGCGGTGAGTCGTAGTGCCAACGTGTTGAAAAAGTTGAGGTATCGCGGATCTCGTCCTCTGTAAAAACAACCGGCTACAATAATCCAACATAACACGCATCCCGTGGCACGTATGGAACTACAGCCACTGAGAAATTTATGCCACGAAGGTTGAGGCCTTAAAAACTCATCCAAGGAAGAAATCCACTCTGCCTCAACTGCTGCCTCAAGTGATGACTGCTCAGGGGAGCGGCTTATTTGTCCCCCTTGCTCTCCTTGTTGTCCTTCCACTCCTGGTCTCCTTGTCGATCGGAGTCCTGCCACCAATTCTGCTTTCCTTTCTTTCCCTTTCCTTTGCCTCCCTTCTTCCCCTTGCCTTTGTATTCTCTGGAATCGCCACCGTGCCAATCTTGTTTCCCTTTTCCTTTTACTCCACGGCCATAACTGTTCCAAGAGCCTCCTCCTCCACCATCGTGACCTTGGGCCTTGGCAGCTAACCGAGCATGCTTTCGGGTCCTCAGGAGGAGGGCCGTTGAAGCTGCACTGGACTCCTCCATGGGGAAGATCTCCAAATGCCTTGCTGCACTCCAGTGGCCGTCCAGGATGCTCTGGTGAAGGCAAAGGAACCTTGCTGCCAGGGTGTCTCCCAGCAGCCCCAGACGTCCTTGTCGAAGTAGATCTATCGCCGTAGCCAGGTGGTGCATCTCGCGTTGAAGAGCTTGGGATCCACCCAACTTCGGCTTCAGCAGCACTTGGAAGTAGGTCATCACCTTGATGCCTGACGTCAGGTAATGATCTTCTTCTTTTCCTACCCCAACGGCTGCACTTTGATCCAACTGTTCTCTGGCATGAGAAACCAAAAGCTCGAGCACGCTTCCTGGGTTCTTTTTGGACTTCTTCCGGAGGGGGGCTTCCAATTCCTCGTCGCTGGTCTGGGAGCCCCCAGACTTGCTGGAGTTGTCTTCTGAGATCTCTGTCATTCCACTGCTCGATGGGGAACTTGACGAGTCGTCGTCGTCTCCTCCCCCATCCGGATCTCCGCCCTTTTTCTTCTTCTTTTTCTTTTTCTTTTTCTTGTCTTTCTTTCGCTTCTTCTTGTCCTTCTTCCGATGAAGCTCCTTGGTAAGGATCTTCGTCAACGCAGTCCCAAGCTTGCTGCTGGATGAGGGAAGTTTCTTTCGCTCCTCGGCTCTCGTCTGACTGACGGCCAAGGCCTGCCCCACCAGCTGTCCTTGAAAGCCTTTTGAAGAAGAACCTTTTGAAGCCACCAACGCCAGCTCGGGCCCGCTGACCTTCTTCCTCTTGTCTACTTTCCTCTCCTTTATCTTCCTCTTCGCTGCTGTCACTCCACTGATCTCCAGGGAAGTTCCCGTAGTCAACTCGTCCGGAGCAGAGGATGATTCTATCTCGTCTGGAGATGGAGGACCTTCTGGCTCGTCTGGAGGCCCACCATCCTCGGTCTTCCCAGGGCCCCGCAAGCGGGCTTTCAAATCCTTCAACTTCTTCAACAAGGCGTCCTTTTTCTCCGTCCCGATTTCGTCGTCCTTTCCCGGTGTTTTGACTTCCTTCTTTCCTCCCCGAGGCACGGCAGTGGTTCCAGCCTTGGGGGTCTTCTTTGTCTTTGATGGCACGGCCTTTGCAGATGGGCTTCTGAAACCATCCCGCTCTCGACCTAGCCGTTCTCCTTCTGGTGGATCGTCCTTGTTCAACCACTTGTCCACTTGACGGCGGCAAGAAGTTGATCCTCCTTTGAAGACTGCTAGACCTCCTTGCCACCAACGAATCCTTGTGGCATGATAAAACTCTCCCAGCACATGCCCACATGGTTCTTCTACGCACAAGTGTATCAAACCCTTTCTGCGATTGAAAAGGCCTGACAGGGTTGCATCGGTTTCGGAGTCCAAGCCACCTAGGCTCTTGCATTCCAAAATCAAAGAGGCATCCTCCGTGGTTAAAGTGACTTTGACAATCAGGAAGGAGCCCATGCCAAAGCGGCCGGATCTATATCTGTCTCGGCCAGAAAAACCTCTATCACCTGCCCCTTCACAGGGCTGAATTCGGCCCACTCTTTGGTGCCTCTTACCAACTCTTTTCCTCCACTCACGTCCTCTTCGTCTGTAATCACAGCCATTGCTTCTTTTGAGCTGCAACTCACCACGTCTTCCGACGGGCGTGGGAATCAGCCTGTTGGCTGAAAGCTCGATGGACCCTTGTTTCAGGGTTGTCCACCAACCGGGAGAGCCTCTTGTGTTTAGCTCCTGCCCTACGACGTTTCGAACGCCGCTCTCCACCTTCGTCTTCAGCTCTGCGCCTTCTCCTCTCCCTATCTGCCCTTGGGGGGCGTTCTGGCTCGGGAGGAGGTAGTGAACCTTTCGATCTTCGATCTTCCTTCTCCTCTTCACCTGCCGGACCAACCACTTCGGCACGCCTTGGAGGCAGCCGTGAAGCACCAGGCAATGTAACACCAGTCGCCGGGGCTTCTTCCTCCGAGTAGCTCTCTTGATCTTCACCCTCAGCAGATTCTTCGTCCTCCTTCTCGTTGGCCTCGTCCTTGATGTCGGGAGCTCGGGAAGTTCGTGAAGCTGATCGAGGAAGAGGAGACCTTCGCCTTTCAGAGTTCAAGGCAGCCTCGGCTTTGCTTGCCGGCTCCTTGCTCTTCAAGGAAGTTCTCTCAGCTGCTAGGCCAGTAGAGAGCTTCCTCAAAGTTTTCACTTGGCGTGCAGCACTGACGATCGCCTCTTCTGCTGTCTCTCTCAGCCCGGGAAACTCCCAGCGAGATTTGAGAGCAGCAGAGAGGGACTCAACAGCACTGCAGGCCAAGCACCAAGTATCGTCCTGGTATGGCTTGGAAACTCTACACTTATTGCAGAGCATCACCTAGCCACACCTTGATCTATAATGAGCAGCGGGTTCGGTCAGGAGTTCGTACAAACAGTTCTAAGAACAAACTTGTATAGTGGTTAGCCGGATTTCTTCCATCACCAGTATGTCATGACTGAGAATGCACATCTTCAGCCTGCACCACTCTGCCCTCTTGGTCCTGGACACTGCAAAATGTTTGCCAGCGCTGTTTTAGCTAGATCATCTACCTTGATGCCCTTTCTGCAAAATCTGTAAAAGCAACGCAAACAAAATGCAATGACATGTCAAAGTATTTCAATAGGTTCGGAACATCGGAATTATCCTTTTGAACGCCGCAACACAACTTGAGAAAAACATACGTGTATATAACATTAATTATATATATAATAGCATCGATTCACATAGTAGATCATCGTAGCACAATATGTAGCACAGCTTGTTCTATCGCATCACATTTGCGGGAGTCCTTCACATAGAGCATCTCTAGGTAGTCCTTGCAGGTGGAGTCAGCATGTGAGATCTCCATTCTTCTTGTGGCACGTCTGTTTATAGATCAGAAAGTGATGATATAGATCATTGATGATCATTGTAGTTCACCATCAACAGTGTGCAGCTTTCAGACTTGAAGTATCACTGGTGAGACTTTGTCTGCCATGTTTGCCGGGCCACATACTCGTAGCCATCCGGAAGAGGACTCAGCACATTGCATGCATATGTATCCACCATGAGTTTGATTCTGAAATGTTTCACAACGATCCTGCTCCTATGCAGAGACGATTGGCGTGGCAAAATGTTTGTAAACCAAAGCCAGTATTGCAACATCAAAGAAATCTATTGTGTGACCAAAGCATCTGCCAACTTGGAGTTCAAGTATCAAGCATTGTTGAACAATCTAGGACCCTGGCGATGTGGTGGAATCACTTGAACCTGCAAATGTCTCTCAATTTTGAGGAACCAGTACAGCAGTCTTGTTTAAAAACCACTTCTTTCGTGTTCTTTTTGAATTCAGCGTGATGTGGCACCATGCAGGAAGTAAACAGGATGTGACTGATTTGGTCAGTCAGTCATGAATCCTCCTCTGACTCAGTCTGATGCAGTCTGCTTTCCCAGCTGTTGCTGTGGCAAATGTTGCTGTGTCCATAGCAGGACACTTCAACATCTGAGGATCATGCTAGATCTTCCGACGCAAATCGTTGCCTCAGCTATCGTTTCACAAGTCAACAGCACCACGGCAACAGCGGAAAGTATCAGGTTGTTGGCGGGTTCTCTTCAAATCAATCTACCTTATTCTACCTTGGGTCCCCAACTGTGTCAAG
>OMLO01005097.1_pt1 | contig 11015 bp, 6 predicted proteins | sample 1674811 | NCBI WGS metagenome assembly OMLO01 (sample SAMN06265003, study PRJEB25207) | coral metagenome | isolation source: Coral host | place: Mexico:La Bocana,Puerto Morelos, Mexico | collected 2008-11-13 | reverse complement strand
ATCAGTAAATTATCAAGGGATATCTTCTCTTGTGCCGGCCGAATCGAAACTTTCGTTGGGCCAGGAACCTTTTTAACAGAATGTGTGCGCAGATTCTCAGGATCTGACGTGTCGCGTTATGAATTTCGCGGTTGAAAAGATAATGCTCGCTCTCTCTTTACTGTCTGAATCTCGTCGAAAGCAGTGGGCTATTTCTCAGAATTATGCTTCCACTGTCGACACTTCTCTGTTCCCTGGCTTCCTTTATCTGATTTTGTTTAGTTTTCTGCTGCTCACATTGCCCTGATGGTTTTGTTTGTCGCCTCATAAAATGGAGTTTTGAGCACCTTGAGTACCGTGCTGAATCAACATTTAATTCTGCGAGTGAATTACTAACTAAATTGAATTACTATTGAATTGAATTACTATCTTCTGGTGTATCCGCCCCCAAAGAAGTGAGCTGTTGAACTTGCTTGAAGGACGATGAGAAAGTTAATGCAAGTTGAGAGTTTGCTGTTAACTTCTTAAGTAATTAAAACACGTATCACTCCTTGTCAAAGATCTGTTCTCTCATAATTGACGTATGCGTCCAACCGTTAATCCCAGGTGATCAAAGTCAAAATTCTCTTGACAGTATCATGCACTTAAGAGGATAATTAGTGACACGTGTAACTAACTAAATAAGAGCAAATGTTTGTCCTTGAACCTGAAAAGTTAAAAATTGAGCTTATTTTAATTGATGTGGTAAATTTGAAGGTTGTTTTTTCACTAACGTTGATTTTCGTTCGCACAAAGTCGAATTTTACACTTTCTGTTGGAAGTTTAGAGAATTTAGTTTACGAATTAATTAAGAATTAAGAAAACGCGATAGAACTGAAATGCAAATTCGCTCATAGACTCTTAAATTTGTTTTTGCTGCGGAGTGAACTATCACTGATTTGCGTTAGGTTCAGCCAGTTATTGTCAATTGCCGATTGTTCTACAATCATTGCCAAACAAACTTCGTTTGTTAAGCGGCCTTATCTCCAAGAACAATTAGCATTTACAGTTATTTCACAAGAGCAGGCGCCCAATGTTGAAAACTACAAGAGTTAATGTTCAAGATGTGAAGCTTCTGGGTTCGATGATCATGCATATGTTTCAAGATCTACCAAGATGTTGTCCATCGCAGCGACGCTGGTATTGGAAGTGCTGTTTTAAAATCAGGTCAGTGTACTTCTTAACGTTTTGTTTCACAGTCTGTGGTGTCCGGCTTCTGCAATCGTTGTTTGCTAGAAAGTTTTAAGCAAGCCGAACATTTAATTATATTTTCAAAACGCTGTAAGCAGTGTAATTTTGCTTATTCACCAAGGCAATGTAACTGAACAGTTTGGCGATCTTTCTATTCTCGTTCACCGCATTTCGGCTTCTTTTTAAAGAGGCAATATTACATGTAAAGATAGTTGGCGGAAGTTCATATCGACACCAACTCTCAGTTACATGTCGGTTGTCTGCACTGTAGGGACGAATTCTGGAACAGTTGTCTTTCACGGCCGAGCTTAACTGACTCTTAGTTCGGACAAAGCCAAAATTTGTCGCTCAAAAAATTTCGGCCTTGTATCGTTTAAAAACTATCAAGCTTAACAATTTTAGGCCCTTTTAGGCCCTTAGGCCCGTTTTCAGTCGAACCGGACAGAACTCAAAATTTCTATGGTCTGTGTGTTTTGATTCAGTTGGATTATAAGCATGACAATAATTTGTTGGTTTAACTTTTAGCGTTTGGTTGCTAGGAAAAAAACCATTTTAAAATATAGTTTTAGATTCGATGTTATTCTAAAGTTTGTTTGAGTTTAACCACCTTAAAATGTCTGTCTTTCGATTTCATTTGATTCAATTTTCTCCAAGAAAATTTCGGACTCTCTTTAGCTTTAGATGAAAGCACTGAATGAAATTTTGTTCACCTGGGGAGTGTTCAAATCACCTTGAAATCCAACAGAAGCGAATTAAAGAAGTGTATTAAATGTTTTCCGCTTGTTTTAAGTTATTTGGATGAGGATTTTTAATTAAAATTCGGCTGATTCGGTGCTGTGCTTGGGCCATATGAATCTGCTGTGCTATAGTCGATGGTAGGTTAGGCAGGTTATCAGTTTGGAAAGTGGCTTTTGTTGCTTGTAAATTTTGCAGTTAACTGTAATTAATCTAGATGGTAGATTATTGACATTTTGCCAGGACGTACAATTTTGATTTTGGTTAGTTGACGAAATCGAAGTCGGTAGATATGTGTTCGTGTAAACAGTGACAAATTAAATCAGACAGTATAACGCAATAAGAATAACAAGATGTTTCGCGGTGGATATATTTATAGTATAAGCCATACTTTGTTCCATGAAACATCTTCGTCCAGTGGCTTGTTTGAAAGTCAGCTTATTTATTGAGATTCAAATTTTAATATGAACTCAAATCGCAATTTCGTGTTCGTCATGTCTGGCTGATTTTCGTGTCAATTTGGAGCCACAAATATCCACCGCGTTATGAGCGACAACCGGCGAAAATTTGGTCGTTTTTATACAAAAAGTCTTGTTTAGTGACCGTTATTGGGATAATGTAAGATCTCTCAGATCATATGGTGCATGAAAATGCACTGATGAATCCACTCTGGGCAAAGCCGGAGTCAGCGACATCTTTAATGTACCATGATGAGTGATGTTGTATCACTGATTCAGTTCCGCATCATCCCAAAGAAACGTACTCACAACGCGATCGAACCTCTTTCATGGTCTCATTTTCTACATCTTATGACGAAATCAGGGCTGTTGATACTTACAATGACTACAATTTTACATTTTGCCAGATTGGAAAAACGAAGTAAAGTGCGACCTTATTTTATGTGTCAGTTGCAACTGCCATCATGAGATTTCTGTTCCTTTGGCATGAAGACTGATAATTTGTTCAGAAAAGATAACTTTCAGTTATCAAGTTCTATGAAGACTATGATTGTTTTATTTGCTCATTTTGAAAACCGTGAATTATTTAATTTACCTCCTGTTAAGAATGTTAAACTTGAACTAAATTTTGTGTTCGTCTTACCTCAGTCTTATACGTGGCTGCTTTTATAACTCACATGCCAATTGAGTAGAAATGTTATTACGTTTATTGCCCTTCAAGATCTAGAAATATTAAAACCTCTTTTTTGAGCATGTTTCGAAAAAGGTTAATCTGCTTTCGCATTGTTATATTTCTTTCTAAATAGCAACAAGAAAGGTATCCGAATTCTACCATACTAGTGCAAAACAAGTCCGTCATAACTGTTTGTGTTTCAATGTGATCAGTAGTTCTGCTATTTGCTATTTTCAACCCGTTCATTTTTTTAACGAGATTTGCAAGTTATCTCAGAAGGGACAATAACGCTGTGTTTAAATATGAAGAGATTGGCTTATTTTTTCGTCGAAATTCTGTGTTCTGTTTATAAGTATGTAACATGAAGATTAGCAGTCAACACGATAGCAAGGCGCGATCGCGCGCAGGGTAACGCTCCTCCAGACAGTGCATCCTGCATCCAGACGGGCAGTTCTCATCGCTTATCATCGGCCATAGTTTTGCAATCGTTTTTTCTACACAAAACGCTAGAAAGTTTAAAGTGCCTTGTTCTGTAATCAAGCCTACCCAAACACGGCATGAATAGCATCCGAAAAAGATCTGTACTGAAGTATATTTCTCTGGATCATTCTCAACCTTTGGTGTATTTGTTTCAAAGGCAGGCTCCCGACGAGCGCGAACGATCGCTTCGCTCTCCCAATACTTCGTTGCGTTTTTCTTCCTCGCCGAGAGCCTGCTTTCGATTTAATCTATTTTCAGATTCAATTTTCTTCAAGAAAATTTCGGACTCTCTTTAGCTTTAGATAAAAGCACTGAATGAAATTTTGTTCACTTGGGAAGTGTTCAAATCACCTTGAAATCCAACAGAAGCGAATGAAAGCAGTGTATTGAATGTTTTCCCCTTGTTTTAAGTTATTTGGATGAGGATTTTTAATTAAAATTCGGCTGACTCGGTGCTGTGCTTGGGGCATATGAATCTGCTGTGCTAGTCGATGGTAGGTTAGGAGGTTATCAGTTTGGAAAGTGGCTTTTGTTGCTTGTAAATTTTGCAGTTAACTGTAATTAATCTAGATGGTAGATTATTGACATTATTCCCGGACGTACAATTTTGATTTTGGTTAGTTGACGAAATCGAAGTCGGTATATATGTGTAAAGAGTGAAAAATCACGATGTTTCGCGGTGGATATATTTAGTATAAGCCATACTGTTTTGTGCCATGAAACATCTTCGTCCAGTGGCTTGTTTGAATTTATTGAGATTCACATTTTAATATGAACTCAAATCGTAATTTCGTGTTCGTCATGTCTGGCTGATTTTCGTGTCAATTTGGAGCTAGCGACAAATACCCACCGCGTTATGAGCGACAACCGGCGAAAATTTGGTCGTTTTTATACAAAATATCTCGTTTAGTGACCGTTATCAGTGTTATATGAAAATTACAGTTGATATTATTTGATCAAAGGAATCTAAGTGTGTGTTTCTTTAATTTGGGATAATCTAAGATCTCTCAGATCATATGGTGCATGAAAATGCACTGATGAATCCACTCTGGACAAAGAGTCAGCGACATCTTTAATGTACCATGATCCGAGTGATGTTATATCACTGATTCAGTTCCCCATCATCCCAAAGAAACGTATTCACAACGCGATCGAACCTCTTTCATGTTCTCACTGATTTTCTACATCTTATGACGAAATCAAGGCTGTTGATATTTACAATGACTACAATTTTACAGTTTTCCAGATTGGAAAAACGAAGTAAAGTGCGGCCTTATTTTATGTGTCAGTTGCAACATCATGCCTGATCTCTGTTTCTTTGGTAGCAACATAATTTGTTCAAGAAAGCTAAACTTTCAGTTGTCAAGATCTTTGAAGACTATGAATTGTTTTATTCACTCAGCTTAGAAACCGTGAATTAGTTAATTTACCTCCTGTTAAGAATGTTAAACTTGAACTAAGTTTTGTGTTCGTCTTACCTCAGTCTTATACGTGGCTGCTTTTATAACTCACATGCCAATTGAGTAGAAATGTTGTTACGTTTATTGCCCTTCAAGATCTAGAAATATTAAAACCTCTTTTTTGAGCATGTTTCGAAAAAGGTTAATCAGCTTTCGCATTGTTATATTTCTTTTCAAATTTCAACAAGAAAGGTATCCGAATTCTAGGATACTTGCAAAACAAGTCTACATGTCAATGTAATGTTAGTGGTTCTGCTATTTTCAACCAGTTTATTTTTTTCAACAAAATTGGCAAGCCGCACTTATCTCAGAAGGAACAATAGCGATATGTTTAAAACTGAAGAGTTTTTCGTATATTCTTGTCGAAATTCTGTGATCTGCTGATAAGTATGTAACACCCTGATCAACGCACGTTAGATCGCGCGCAGGGTAACGCTCTTCCAAGCGCTTTCACTTTATCACATCCTGCATCCAGACATCCAGTTCTCTTCGCCGCTTCATTCCATAGTTTTGCAATCGTTTTTTCCACACAAAACGCTAGACAGTGTATAATGTCTTGTTTTGTAAAAGGATCAAGCCTACCCAAACCCAGCATGAATAGAAACTGAAGTATATTTCGGTGGACAATCTCAACCTTCGGTGTATTTGTTTCAAACTGAAGCCATGTATCATGTTCCTAACAAAAGTGTGCCTTTAGTATTTTTTTTTAGACTCAGACGAACTGATGGGCTGATTGATGAATTGTTTTTCTGACTCGATCTTTGATTATTGAATAATATTTTAGGATTAACTATTTAGAGCAAGGTTTTCTGTTGATCGAGTTAGAGTTTTTCGTATATTTCTCCGTTCACAGTGTAGGTGGTGAAGACCGTGAGAAGCACGGTTTGTCACTTCCCGAAAACATTTTTGAGCTATTTGCCTTTGCCAAGGAAAAATTTCGGTTGTTTGTCTGTTTTCAGTTTGCAGAATACAAGAATAAGAAGCGCCATTTCAGTAATTTATCGCGCTATGTGATAACATTTCATTTGGCTTTTTCGTTTCAGATGGAAACTACTTGAAAGGTCATTGTCTCTTAGTAAAGGCTGTTCATGAGCCTCGGAATTTAGAGATTTGTTGGTTAATTTCATCCATTACTCCGCTGTTACATTTTGAATAGCATTTTAAAAGATAAACAATTGAAACCATTTCGCGTGTAGATGTAAGTTTATTCACAGGAGCCCTCCTGTATATTAGTCATATAGGCAAAGATTAGTTTCATCGAAGGAGGAACTTAACAGCAGTCGTGCGGCATGGTCTGATGTGTATAATGACGTCCAAAAGATTGATTACGAGGTGGTATGTAGGCTAAAAGCAGGTTAAATATATAAACGGGACGGGTTTCTGGTGATTTTTTTAGGAAATGTGTCTATAACAGTGCAAATTTTGGCAAATTTAATCTCATTAAAATGCATATTAACTCGAAGTGAATTTCGTGTTCGATACACCTGGGTGAGTTTACGGTAAACATAACTTCTTGAAAATAAATGTCTGCTTTTTCAAATTAATTAAAAATTAAGTAAATAAATTTGTTGATGTATTTATCGGTTAAAAAGGAGTTTTTAAGTCGTTTTATCAGGAAGTCATGTTGGTGGTCAAAGTAACACTTGAAGTTTAGTCCAGACATATTGATTGATAAATAACCTTTGATTTGGTCACGACGTCGAGTAAATAGAAGAAAATGAGTTTTACTGACTAAAACCGACGGCCACGCCATCAAAATCCTTTTTCTTTAATTGTAATATTTCAGCTAAGTTAATATCAAAAAGGCAGATGAGATCAGCACGTATAAGAGCGTCACAACTTTTTAATATTTCAATGCGCAAAGGTTTTGCTGTTCGCATGTGTTTTGTTCTAGCTTTTGCAAAGGTATGCAAATTCTGTACCACGAAATTATCTGAACGAGCAGTAGTAGAAATTTATATCAATCGTTGACATTTTTGTGCGGTCGTACGTAACGCACTCGGTTTTGATAAACACAAAAAGATTATGAAAATACACTTCTTTGGATCAGTCGTAGCCTTTGATGTATCTGTTTTAAAGCCATGTATCATGTTTCTTTCAAAACGGTGCCTTTAGTCAGACGCCTTAAACAACTGATTGGTGATAAATTATTGTTTTCATTCGATCCGGTTGATTATTATAATATTTTAGGAGCTTTACTATTAACACCAAGGTTTCCTGTTAGCAGAGTTTGAGTTTTCACGGTAATTTGTCTGATTTCAGTGCGGATGGTGCAAACAGAGGCATTTTGGATAATATTTGAAGAGCTTGACAATTTGAGAGCTTATAGTTGTCAGTTAGTTTAGTAGTCTAGTTTGGCAAGATTTTTTCTTGAAGTAAAGAAATGTAACTTAACAAACAGTCCTGCGGCATGGCCTGATATGTATAACGACGTCGTAAAGATGGGTTACGAGGTGGTAGGAAGAACGTAAGCAGTTTGAGGAAATATTTGCAGTTTAACGTTATTTTCTCCCAGTTTTGTCAATATTTTTCAGAAGCTTTGAAAGGTTGTTAACGTTCATGAGTTAAGTTACAACATTTTTCAATTCTAGATTGCCTGCAAAAATACTGTAGCCACAGCTATTAATTTCAATATGACTGAATTTCAATGTATATCAGACTTAAGCATTTAACCGTACGCATTTTTACACAATGCTCTTTTCATCAGTGTTTTCAACAATTTTATTTCAGTGATCACGAAACTTGGCCAAAGTGAAAATATTTAAGCATTGGGTAGAAAGGTGAATAATATGGATCTTTTTAACTAAACAAAAAATCGAACATGTGCTTTATAGACCAAAAAATAGACAAGTTTAGCCGTTCTGAATTACGTATTAGCTATGAAACTTAAGCCTTCTCAAATTTGTTTACCTATTATTCTTTTGGATGGCCGTACGCGTGTGTTGAGAGATTTTCCGTTGACAGTTCTGGGTCGGAATTTTCCTTTCCAGAAAAGGAAAAAAATAATTTGTCTTTGTCGACAAGTGACAAGACCAAGCGGAAGTTAGTGAAACTACTCGTTGTTTTCCTACAAGCGAGAAGTACTTTCATTCCCTTTTGCGATGTTTTTCTCTAGATATCTTCAATATTTAATTCTCAACGGTTTACTTTCATTCCCTTTTGCGTTGTTTTTCTCTAAATATCTTCAATATTTAATCCTCAACGGTCTGACAAACAAACAGTATCCCGATTTAAAAAACAATCTGAGAGGCGAAAGATGGTCGCGTCATGTATCTTAAGGCTGATTTACGTGAAAGTTTTCGTGTTCCGTATGGTATAAATATTTATCGCGGGTCAAATCCGTACATCAGTCGTAGTATAAAATTGCCACAATTTTATTTGTTTGTGAAGCCCATTTTGTGGCAGATCGAGGCAGAGGCAAAGAAAGAGACAGAGGTGTAAGTGCGCAATTCCAGATGAAGATGATTTGTCAATGGACCTCAATCCTTGTGGGATTATTTTTTCTTCGCTCTTCTTTTGTCGGTCAGTATCTTAAATTCGTTTGACGCGAACTCTTTCTTTCTTTTCATGATCAATTTTATGATCAGTTATTCTTTGTTAATGACATACAGCTGATCTGTGGAATACATGAAATATTTTTGCAGTAGTAAAAATCCTCTTTCTTAATCCAGGCAGAGAACAACTCAATTATAATGTTTTTGGTCACATATTTTCTATGAACAGACGCCAAAACAGAGGAATTCTTTGAAATTAAGGTTTTCAATCACGACTTTCAATCCACTGATTCTGAGATGCATGCGATGTTGAAGAAAGCAAACCTCACTGGTAATGGATACAAGAAAGAAGTGATCGAAAAGGAGGTCCAGGATAGCGGTGATGGCACACAAGAATATCAGGTACGTCATTGTGCGCGTACTTGTATGTAGGTAACGATTCCTCAGCTTAAAACGTGGCCTTTCATACTAAGACGGTTACTCCAAACCTTCGCGGGTATCCTCCAGAAAAAAACACATTGGCATGCGCGCTCTTTTCAAGGAAACCTCCCCAAACTATATATCAATAGAAAATTTATGAAATGTAGAATTTGATAAAATTATTTTCTGTTTGGCGATTCCTTTCCTAAAAGACCTAAAGCGGCAGAGGCTGTTAACGCCAAAATGACCAACTGAAGTTCGGTCGTTCATACAAAATAACTTACAGTGCTAATCACAAAGCATTAATCCGTCAAAGTGTGTCAGCATTTTTTTTTTGTATTCCTATTGGTTATCTTTCTACAGATCTGTCAAGTTCCGCTATCGAAAAATTCGTGAAACGTCCCTTACCGCAAGGGACGTTTCACGATTTTTCTTTTCTCATGGCAGGTTCTAACGGTTAGAACCTGCCATGAGTAAAGTATACAACACAAAATAATTCACCGACACAATGTTTCTTATTTATATGTGAATGGCAGAGTTCTGGCCAGATTTCACAGAAAACCGTCGATTCTACAAACCCAGTTAATTCACTGAAAGAGGAGGGATTCTCTCGAAAAACGAGTGCGAGTTTTCGCCTTCTGAAGATTGTTAAACATGTCAGGCCTTCTCAGCAGCATGGGCTAGCAGAGAAAGAAATAGTCTGTCTTGTTTTCCTGTTAGGTAAGTCCAATTACATGCAGATTAGATCAGCTAATTGCTTAAAGAAGATTCTTAAATCGATAAAAATACACAAAGCTTGTAGAAAGCGTCTGCGCTGTTGCTTATCCGTTTGAGATATTTAGAGTAGGAATTTGTCGTCACCTAGCAAAGTTAAAATATAAAAAAGAAGTTTTTAGGCTAAAAGAAACATGGATGTTGTGCTAAGGTAATGCAGTTCAAAAAATTCCGATTGTCACCTTACTAGTGAACCCAAATTGACTTTAAACTCAGTGCACGAAAAACCGATATTTTACTTATCGCTTCGCGCTTTGTGCGTCATCTTTTTCCCATAACTTAGAAATCTCTGAATTTGTGTGAAATTCATTTTTACTGAAGACTTAATTTGGCAAGAATAAAACCAAACTTTAACAAAAATTCAAGAATGCCAATTTAAGTCACATTTACGCAATCAACCTAAACGTTTCCGAGTACCACAAAGCTGTAAATAGAATTGAGATTTATTTTGTGCAAAAAGCGCTCTTTATTCATCTATCGTTGTCTTGATGTCTTTTACACTTTCCGATCTGCCTGTAATTTCAGAAAACAAGATTCTCAACTATGGACAGTCCAAGAAACATCATGAATGGTGTAATTGCCGATAGTAATGTTAACCCTTTGAACCCTAAGTGGACATAAACGGCCAGTTAATGGTCGTGCAATTTGTACCACTTGTGACGTCATCCGTTTAAGTGATAGTCAGTCGATAGAACGATAAAAAGATCTTGTAAATGATACCTGAACGACAATGATCGGTTCAAGTGAACCTAAATAACAGTTAAAAAACCTTCGAACTTTTACCCCCAAAACACAGGAAAATCATGGCCTTCCCACCGACTGCTACTTTTGGCCAACTCTTTCCTTTTCAAACGAGCCAGTTTGAGGCCAAACTTTTCTCATCGCCAGAAACCGTGGTCGTATGGCTAACTCGACAGCAAAAAAAGCGAGAACCCAAATGACAACGAAAGCGACGGGCTTGTGCGCTAAATCTCGAAGAGCCGTAGACAGTGGAGTTTCTCAAAATTTGGAATTGTACGCATGCCCCAACTAAAAACGCTACAAAACGTCCTCAAACCGAAAGAAACGGCCACTGTCCATGCTAGAAAGCACTTTTCTTGAGGAGTGGGACGACATTGGGACGAAAATGGCCAAAAAAGGCCATTTTCTGCCTAAAAGTGGCATTGATTCGGAGCTCGTCAGTAGTCAAAGGGTTAATGCTGATGAAGCCAAATGTGTCGAGGAGAAGGTCAAGTCCTCTGCGAAGATTAACGATGATCAAGTACAAGTTGACCCGCAACTTTTATTTCAGCGACTGATCATGGCCTGTGAA
>OMLO01005096.1_pt1 | contig 11016 bp, 8 predicted proteins | sample 1674811 | NCBI WGS metagenome assembly OMLO01 (sample SAMN06265003, study PRJEB25207) | coral metagenome | isolation source: Coral host | place: Mexico:La Bocana,Puerto Morelos, Mexico | collected 2008-11-13 | reverse complement strand
TTGCTGATTCAAAAGTTCCCATTCAACATCTAGTAATCTAGGTGTAACACATCACCTCAAAAAAAGGGGTACTAATTCTGGATCCGGTCTGTTGAAGTTGTTTTTTTTGGTGTTGGTAGGATCTTGCGATTGACTTTTAAGCAAATTAAGACATTTGAAAATTGTTTCATCACCATTGGCAACAACTTTCAGGATGAAGTTGTTCACAAAGACTGATTCACTCGAACGAGTTCAACGAAGAAACTTTCAAGAACACAAACAGCGAACTCATCACCAAACAATAGTTCTTTGTCATCAGCTTTTGTCTCACCAGAGACAACTTGGCAAGGTCAAGACTCTTTTGAAATCACATCTTGGAATGCATATATATATATATATTATATATATATATATAATGTTTTTGTTTGCTTCACCAGATTTCTTTTTATCAACGCTATCAACATGGTTCAAAGGGGGTTTGCCTTGGAATCCTCAGAGCCCGAACCACATCTGCCAGTGAATATCCAGCCATCTTTTCTCCCACTACCTGGACCATGGACCATCAAGCAGTGAAAAAAAAACACATGTTACCATGTTTTTTTAAGTTTCAACAACACAGATTTCTTGGAAAATGTTGAGAGGATGAAAGCTATGATGAAATCATGAAGCATCATGAAACCATGAGATCCTGAAACATCCATTTTGATTGGTGACAAAATAAAGTTCGTAGCTAGCAACCACGAATTCTGGCTGGATTTTTTGGGGAAGGTCAAAATGGACATCCAAAAAAACGCGGTGGGGTTCTCCCTCCTAGTTACAGTGACCACAAGCATCATCACAATCATCACTTGGCTTGCTAGGTCCTAGGTAACATCTTTGATCTTCAACTAACCAAATCTAGCATTTGTTGTATGGAACATCTTGGGACACTACTATCTCATTTACTTGAAACAGGGTGGTTTACTGAAATCCATTCAAATACAAGGCATTAGTGGAAGGGGGGTAGACAACCCAATCCACATACACCTGAGGATTGAAAAAGAACCCTTGTAACATCTCATTCTACTGGTAGCATCGTTCTAATGGCTTAATCCCTACAGGTAGCATTTCATCCCCTAAAACAAAACAAACAAAAACTGCTTTTGCTTCAATGCTCAATTGGAAACGAGGATTGAACAAATGAACCAAAAAAAACTCAAAATCAGAATTCGCAAGTTTGTGGCCGCAACCAGAAAGTCTTTCTACCCAATTCATGAAGGATTTGCGGCCCCAACGAAAAGGCCCTCCACATACCTGCAATTCTTCCTCTGAAAACTCAGCACGATGTCCATCATTTGCAGCCTTTTTTGAGGCGAAGAAGGTGATGAAAAAATCAGCTGTGGAAATTTGATGCTGGATGAATTTTACCCACAAATTGCAAACCAAACGTAACAAAAGGATAAATATATTTGTAATATTGGAAAAACAAGAAAATGTGAATATATATGTATATAATATTTATGCAAACTACTTAGCACCAACACTATGATATTTTTGAAATATTTGTAGGGAACACTTCCTATAGGATACCCTCCCACTTTTTCCAATTGAAAGACCTGTTGGATTCCTTTTTCATATGGGGAGTTTGGAAGGCAATCGCATTTTCGTTGCCAGTTGCGATGTTTGAGCCTTCCCGTGACTGAAAGGGGCAATGTTGAAATTGTGTTTTGCATCATTGCGGTGAGTCGAGAAAGCTTCGAAATGATTTCAACAAAGTCTAAGGACATCTAAGGACTCCATTTCGGTGTGACGTTGTCTTTATGTCCATATCCTGTTCAAAAAGCCGTTTTTTTCAAAAATCTTAGGACCTCCGTCAACCCAAAAGGTCAGTGATAACTTCTGTGGTACACTCAAACTACCCAACAGAAGACGACCTTTCCGGTGAAATATCATCATCTTATCTTGCCCCAACTCACCAAGGTGAATTTCGTTCCGGAAAAGAGGGGTCGAGAGGGTCCTGGTTGACTGGTATCATAGGTGTGCACTTTTGGGGGCAAAAGTGTGGGGTGCGTTTCACTGATGATGTGGCAGTACCATTGGTGTACCATAGTCACCATAGTCGCACCACCCCCCCAAAAAAAGTTGAACATTTTCAAGAAGCACTGAGCTGAGGTGCATTGCTTTCGGCAGCAAGTGGTACTGTCTTGGCCGGATTCACGGGGACTCCTATTCTTAACAAGGTTCGTTTCAACATCAACTGTTACTGGTCCAACGACGCATCACAACTGGTCGACCTTCTGCCAGGCATCTGAAGGTCGTCAACTTTTAGAGCCTTGGCAACACTGCTGGATGGCAGATGGACACACACGGAGACACCGACATAGAGAAAAACACCGAGGATATTATCAAAGGCACATCTTGTCGTGGTGATGGTGGATTTCTCTCATCCTTTCCGATGCGTCCTGTCACTTGGCTTATTCATCCTACATGTGGCCATGTTTTGCCGACTTGAAATCCTGAAGGCATTCTTGGTTCGAGCTCCTTGTATGGATAGGCCTGTAGCCATAGGATCGGCTTCAGGCGTCTTTTCAGGGCTGCTTTTCCAAATTGCCCGTGACTTGGCCCGTGATACTCCCTTGGAGCCGGTGGTGCCTTACTTGAACTGTCCTGCCTTGGAGGTTGGCGACAGTTTTCCTTGGGCAATCTTCTGCCTGGGCATCTTCGTGGGTATCTGCATTGGACCTTTAGTGGATTTGGGGTGGCTACTTCGGCAACGCTGGAGACGCTGGATTTGGAACTGCTACGCAGCAGAAATCCCCTCCAGGTCACTTCACAAGGTCCTTGCATGAGTGTCCGGGAAACTGACAGCGAGCGGATTCTACGCTGTCAGGTGGCTGAGTTGCGAGACGAGCTCAGGCGATTGCAACTTCGTGTCCGATCCCAGCTCCTCCTACACCTGGCATTCCTCCATCTTGGAGCTACCGGGAGGCGGTGGCAAGGGAGATTGGGGAGTTTTTGAGGAGATCTTTGAGTGGCCGCAACCGTGGAAACTCAGGGAGGGAGAAGCTGAATCCTTTGCAGAGCAGGATCTATCTGGTTCTTAGCAACCACCAAGGAACCGTCACAGAAAGGCCTGCGAGGGTGTTTAGCCGCTTTTCGGCGGTGAAGGCCCTTTGTTTCCACGCTGGGAGCCCTGGGGATTCTATCTTCATCGGACTTCCGAGTCAACGTGAAGCCGAGATTGCAGTTGAAGCGGCTGGGTGCACCTGGCCTTCTTCAGTGCAGTGATGACAGATCTTGGGATAGCTGCTCCGGAGGCTGAAGAAAATCCGGAGACTGATAGTGAAGGTCGTGAAGAGGTCCCCGAAATACCAGGGCCTCGCAGTTTTGTGATCTTGCAAGACGACGGAAGCTTTGACTTGAGCTACACAATTGGGAATCTTGATCTGGACTTTGTGGAGAGTGACAAGGTTTGTGAAGTCGCTGCCATTGCTGTCATAGACGGAAAGCTGTTGGTGGCCGTCCCCGAGGCAGTTTGGAGCAGGTCTGTTGCCAAGAGGAGGCTTGCTACCAGGGCATTGATCAAACCTACTTTAGTGGCAGTGGCAGCATGTTTGGACAGTGCACGAGACTCGGACGAGGACATCGTGGTGCAGCAGAGGGTTTGGGTTGGCTTCATCCATGCAGAGCTCGAGAAGCATCTGGAGTTCATCAACACTGGAGAAGCCGACTATCCATTCGGCGAACATGGAGGTTCTCGTGCCGTCCCATTCGGGCCTGCTTTAGTGGAGGTGGCAAACGAGAATTTCAACTTCATGACTGCAGAGTCTGCTCCGGGTGTGGAAGATGGAGCTGCCGATGCAGAAGCTCGTATCGATCATCTGGAAGCTATGATGAGAGACATGAAGTCAGGCCTGGACATACTACTTGGAAAGGCCACTGGAGGTGCTGCTTTGCTTCCTACTGCCAAGGCCGGGAAGAAGAAAGTCGAAGCCGATGTGGCTTCAGTTCCTCGCGGTGCTCCAGGTCCTGGTTCACTTCGAGGCCTAGATCCTGCCACTGTTCAGAATGCATTGCAAGCTGGAATCCCTGCTGCTCATCTTCGAGAGGTGGGGAAGATCATGAAGGAGAGACCAAAGAGGCTCGAAGAGGTACCTCGACAACGCCGGGATCCACCTGGCGGTCCACTTTCCGAATCCGAGGAGGAGGCTGCTCTAGCCGAACTTGGCGTTCCCGCAGATCCTGGAGGCGATGCTGGGTTGGGAGGAACAACTCAAGTCGAGAGAGCAACCCTGGAGTTGACCAAGATAGCTGGAAGACTTGCGGCGAACAAGACCAAGAAAGAACAGCTGGAATCCTTGTTGGACGGTGTCGGTGCTGGGTCAGCAACTGGAAGCGAAGGGAGTTCATCCGGAGGGAAGAGGAACGCAGCAGCCCTTCGTGCCTTGACCAAGTGCCTGAAGGACAATCCAAAGTACATCTACGAGGTGATAGAGTCCAATCTCCAGTCAGACTTCGAATCCCGACCGATACAACCTGGCGAACCTTTGTCAGCTGGGACCACAGTTCGTGGTTGGCTTGCAGCAAAGAGCAGGGTGCAGAACTTTCAAAGCCATGTCAGGTGGGTTTGGCAAGTGGCCGGGGTGTGGGACGCCCTTATCGGAGGACGAACCGAAGAAGCGAGGGCGAGATGCGCCCTTTTGGTAGGGGCGGCCGATCAGGCCAGCATAGATCAAGGAAGTTGGTTGATCTCGAGTGTCTCCCTTCTGGAGCCACCACCGCCCTACCAGCTCTTCGCAACCCATTCTACTCCTACTATGCAGGAAGCTCAGCACACCGTTCTCTACGACCATCGCTGGGTAGACCTGTTTGTCAGCCACCTGAAGGAAGTCGACACCTATGTCGAGACCAAGAAGAAGTTGGGGTCCAGGCCAAACAATGTCCGTCCGGACAAGGTTGCAGACAGTGGAGATCCAAATCAAGTTGCCCCAAAGATCAGACCGAAGCCCAAAGTCAAAGCGAAAGGAGGGAAAGGAGGAGCCGCCGATCCGGCGGAGTGAAGTTTGATGACAATGTGGAGGTGGCTGCAAAGGCTGGGCAGCTTCCTCTTGATGGTGATAGCCGGCCGTCAATTCAATTGCCTGGCTCCCGTGCACCTGTCTTTCATGGCCGCAAGTTGTTGAAGTGTTGCTGGCGGTTTTTGTTGAGAGGAAGATGCAGGTTGAGCTCTTTTGCTAGATCTTTTGTGGCCCGACGTTTTGACCAGTGTGATGCAACTGGTACAGCTGCTCGGAATGTTTTTCCCATGCCGCTTCCATATCCCGAAGTTCTTCGAGAAGGTTCAGCTGAAGATTCTTTGAGAGGTGCCATCAAGAGGTGGGTCTGTGGCTTGGTAGTTTGCCTGAACTATCTCTTTCTTGGTCGCCCTCGATCTGCAGGATATGAAAACTGGGTTGGCAGACCGCTGACTCGGAAGCAATGGGATACTGTCCAACGACTTGAACATTTGTCAGCAGCTTGGTTTCATGTTTCACCAGTGGATGCCGAGCAGATGGGGAGGACAGCTGGAAAAATCGAGACGATGAATGACATACTGGAATCCCTAGAGTGTCAGGCTTCTGCTTTAGGCCATAGTGGCCACCAATACTTTCCTGTCAGGACGCAGGATGATCGGCCAGGAGTTGGTGCTGGGAGTAGTTGCATCCAGATTGGGACAAGCGAGAGTTCTTCTATGAGCACGTTCAAACCTGTGGACTCCTCACGCTTGTCTTTCATTGGAACTCCTAGCTTTGATCCTGGACCGTACCTTGACCCCTTATCACGAAGAATCTTTGAAGACCCGTTGAAAGAGAGACTTGATCCAGCACTTTTCCATGGACGAGCCCCCAAGCTACGAGTTCATTGCTCTAGATCTGAGAAGATCAGATTATTCGAGTTGCTGGATGCGTCGAACAGGTTGGCCCTTTTTGAAGCCCATCAAGTGACTCCTCAGTTTGGATCCGGGTTATTCTCGGTGGTCAAAGACATGACCCGGGACCGAATGATATTGGACTCAAGAGGTGCCAACTGTTTGGAGGCCCCTCCGGGGAGATGGATCAAGAGCCTAGCAAATGGCGAGTCCCTCACGAAGCTACACCTGGAACCACACCAAGAGCTTCGGATGTCTGGAAACGACCTCAGAGATTTTTATTATCTCTTCCAGGCGTCGGAAAGCAGAGCTCGGAGGAACGTGCTGGTTGGAAGTGTACATCCTCGAGAGGTCTCCCATTTGCATGCCTATAAACCCTGCCATAGTCACACCAAGGAGCTTTTTGGAAGCCTGGCCAGTTTGGCCATGGGAGATTGTCAAGCCGTGGAGTTGGCACAGAGTTGCCATTTGTCGATGGCCTTACAACATGGCATCCTTCAGGCCAGCTCGCTCCTTACCATGCAGAAACCTCTTCCACGTCATGACACTATCTATGGAGTGGTTATAGACGATTTTGTTGCCATTTCAAAAGTGCCCCGAGTGCAAGGGAGTTGCATTGGATCGCAAAGTGAAGGGGCACTGTCAACAAGCAAAATGCAGGAGGTCTATAAGCAGGTTGGGCTCATACCTCATGAGAAGAAGGCCTTTAGAGATGAGAGCTCCAGCACTTTCTGGGGCGTCGACGTTGAAGGCCAATCTGGATTGATCAGAGGTTCGTTGAAACGAGCTATTCCGTTGGCTGGGATTCTTTTCAAAATAGCTGCCCTTGGTGTGAGCACAAGAAACTTGATGCAGGTGGTCGTTGGTTCTCTGATTTCTCTTTTCTTGTATCGTCGGAGGTTGCTTTCACTCTTGGATCCACTGTTTGATGCCTATCGAGGAGCTGGTCCCCAGGCTATCCTTTCTTTGAGTGGGGAGGTGAAATCTACTTTGCTGCTTTGTGGTATGCTTCTCCCTTTGGCAGTCACGAACCTCAGAGCGGCCGTGCCGGAGGAAATAGCTGCCAGTGATGCTAGCAGCTGGGGCGAAGCTGCTGTGGTTGGATCCATTCCTAGACTCTTTGGCAAAGAGATGCTTCGCCATTCCCTGAGGAGAAGTGTTTGGTCTAAGCTCTTAGCTCCTGCAGATGCTTGGATGAAGTCTCATGACTTACTTTCAGCAGAAGACGAATTGCCCGCTGAGACTTACCAGAGCAATCCTCTGTTTGAGCTGTGCGCTGAGGCTCCCACTTATAGGCTTTTGTTCTCTTCAGCTAAGAGTGGATCTCGGCACATCAACATCGGAGAGCTTCGTGCGGCCCTTCGTACAGAGCGACTTCTTGGTGAAAGGAAACCGTCGTCCCGAGTGCTCCTGGGAGCCGACTCGCAAGTGGCACTCGGAAGTCTCATCAAGGGACGAGCTTCGTCCAGAGCATTGAACCAGGAGCTGATGAGGTCACTCCCTTGGATGTTAGGCCTTGATGTGTACCTGGAGTGCCTCTATTTCCATACCAAGTTGAATAGAGGCGATGATCCAACTCGTGGGAGGACCATTCGTCCTGCTTCTCGAGAATGGCCAAGGTGGATGGATGATCTCAAGGAGTTGGACTATGAGAGCTTTGATCTTTGGCTCCACGAACACGGTTTGGACGACGCTGCAGTTTCAGGGCTGCCTCCTTTTGACGAGTTGCTAGGACATCGAGTTGCAGAGAGTGATGAAGCCAATGATCACAATGCAGATTCAGGTCCCTTCGACGAGTTTCCTACGGACCCGACCTGTTCGGACAGTGGTGTTGCTGGAGGCGCATGTCAGTCTGACCGCTGCTGTCCAAAGGCAAAACTGCTGCCCTCACAGGGTGGATCCGTTGGACGAGTTGAAGGTGCCGACTTTCCCAGCCTTGACGCTGGACCCTACACAGGGAGCCCAAATTTCCCAGTTGATGCCCAGGATGATAGCACAACTGGACCCTTTCGAGGGAGTAAACCTGTTGCAGATCGCACCAAGAAAAGTGCAAGTGAGGCTGGACCCCAGCGAGGGAGCAAAAGTCTTACATCAAAGGCTGTTGCTGCGTTGAAAGAATTCCCTGAAGACATGTTTGTGATGCCTCCTACGATGAGCTGGCCTCCGGAATCTCCCGGCTATCTGGACATCTTCTCTGGTGAGCGAGGGGTTGCTTTAGCCCTTGCGAAGACTGGTCATTGGAGCCTTTGCATTGATCTTTCCCATGGACCAGATGAAGATGTGATGGCCCCTACTTTGCAAGCTAAACTAAAACGGCTGGTTGAGCTGGGTGCTTTTCTGGGGGCTGGAGGTGGTCCAGTCTGTACTTCGTTTTCGACAGCCATTACACCGCCGGTGCGATCTGGTGACTTTCCTTATGGTTTTAAAGATGTAAGTGATAAGATGCGGGTCAAGATAGAAGAAGGGAACTGTATGGCTATTTGGTTCTTCAGCTTTTTGGATCACTGTCTTTCTCATGGCCTTTTGATCTGGATCGAGAACCCTTCCACCTCATTCATGTTCCGACTCCCTGAATGGTTGGCATTGCTGGAGAAGTGGCCCTCAGTCGGCGTTTGGTTGGTCGATTATTGCCGTTACAAGATGAGGTGGCGTAAACGTACCAAATTCTACACCAATGGACCCATTGCCGGGCGACGTGAGCTATGCCAGTGCACCAAGCCCCATCAGTTACTTCGTGGTCGCAGTGCCTTTCATAAGAAATCCTGGACGGCGGTGGCCCAGGCCTATCCTGACGGGATCTGCCGTGAGCTTGCTTGGAATCTTTCATCTCAAAGGGCCCCAGCAGTCAGGACTGGTTCTGATTGTCCTCTCGCTGAGGAAGAATTGGGGAAGCTGACAACCCTGGCCCTCGACGTGGGAGGACTGGGAGAACAGGGTTCCTGGATGATGTCAACCTTGTGGAGCCTCGGACCTTAGCCATACAGACCCGCGTGTGGAACGACTTTGCAGACTGGCTCAATGACAGGCTTTCTGCGGAGGCAGTTGGATCGGTACTCTCAAGGAGTATGGCTGTTTCCTCTACTCCGAAGGCAGATCTTTGTTTTGCTTTCGGCACCTGGTGGTATACACTCAACAGAGCTTCGTTGGAGCGAAGCCTTTTCTACAGTGCTGCTGGGACTTAGTCTCAAAATGGGAGATTGTCGAGCCCCCTAGTCATCGGGTTCCCGTTCCGGAGCCCATCGCAAAGGCCATCATCGTCTGTTCGGTGCTGTGGGGTTGGAGGCAATTCGCCAGCATCGTGGGGATCTCTTTCTTTGGAATTTCTCGACCAGGTGAACCTTTGCGAGCTCAGAGGAAACACTTGATTCTTCCCGAAGATCTTCTGCAGGATGGGTCCCACACTGCCTATCTCAGAATTGAAAACCCCAAAAGTCGACGACGTGGTCTTGGAAGGGTGCAGCATTTATGCATCGAAGAACCCATCTTTGTCAGGTACCTCGAAGGTGTTTACCGGTCTCACGACCGACGTGAGCCACTACTTGGTTGCTCAGCCAGTGCCTTTCGGACGAGATGGGATGCCGTCATTGCAGCACTGTTGATCCCCCCCACGGCTCAGTTAACGCCAGGGGGCCTGAGAGGCGGCGGTTGCGTCGCAAGCTTTCGGAGAGGCACTGGGATCCCTTTGCTTCTTTGGAGGATGCGCCTCCGCCAGCAGCAAACGCTAGAGAACTACTTACAAGAAGCTGTTGCAGAGTCAGTACTTCCAAGCCTTCCTTTATCCACACGTGACCGAATCGCCAGCCTTGCCTCACTTTTTGAGATTGTACTGGCACGTCCTGGATAGCACAATCCCTTTCTTACAAGGAGCTTTAGAGCCTTGCTTGGATAGACCAGCTGCACAGGCCTTGGCCTTGGCCCGCTTCTATGGGTGGAGATGCACTACTACAGCACCATTTGGATTTGCTTCGCCCTCCTGCAGCTTTGATGGCTTGGTGGAGCTCGAGATCCGATGGTTTGGTGCTGCAGTCAGAACACGACGCTTTAGAAAGTTGGGCACAAAAAGAAAGAGTTCTTTTGTGCGTGCATCAGGGAGGAATGAGGCCAAACATGTTCATTTTTCAACACTTGGCATGATGTAACAGCATGAGGCTGGTCTATTTCCGATGCTTGGCATGGGAAAAACCGTTGGAATCTGTTGGAAGGTGAAACGTGCCACGTAGAACTGCAATTGCTGAGGACCTCCCTACCACGTGGTGTGCCAGATGGTTTGCTAACACCAAATCTCCGCCGGCAGTTCGTTCGCAAGGTGCACGTAACCACCGTTGTTGTGTGTCAATTGAAGGCACCCAACAAAAAACATATCACAAACCCTATGGAAATCCAATGAATCCAGGTGATATTAGTGGGAGAACCTTTGAAGCGCTATGATGCCAAACGCCAGTCCCGTGCTCAATTTTTTTTGGGGGTCAGGGTGAATTGACTTAGATGCAAAAAAAAAGAAGTTTTTTTAATGAACTTTGATGATATTTGGATACATCTCCGACACGTTTTGTTTTTTTTTCTGCGTGCGTTTATTGAATCAAGTCTTTTTAAAGTGGTGGTCAACTGAAATTCGTGCAATTTATTTTAAGTAAGATTTGTTGGTATTCCACCTTTCTTAATGTAACTTTCAGGAAAGGCTTGCCAGAGAGAAGACTGCGAGCTTATTGCAACCTTTGCGCCGCTTAGACAAAATGGCGAAGTTGTGATGACCAATTGTGGAACCTGGAAGGCTTATGCTACAAAAAATGGTGTTCACTTCCGACCAGTTAGCACTTGGAGTGTTTCATGGCAAAGTGGATGGGATTTTGTTCTTGACATATGTTTACTCTACGAGGTTCATTTCGGCAGCCTACACGATGGAAAGAATGGCAGCAAGGCTTGAGAATGGTAAGGGCAGGAGATCGCACGCACTATTGGGAAAGCGCTGGGTTTGTTTATTCAACTTTTGCGTGTGGCATTGAGCAACTCAAGACCCTTGTGTTTTTACATGTTTTTGCTTTTGCATCTACAAACGCACGGTACCAACGCGTAACATATCATAATTTCATACAATATCATTTTGGACCGGATCACCGATATCCATCGTGTACTAGGCTCGTGTGCTGGCG
>OMLO01005094.1_pt1 | contig 11017 bp, 8 predicted proteins | sample 1674811 | NCBI WGS metagenome assembly OMLO01 (sample SAMN06265003, study PRJEB25207) | coral metagenome | isolation source: Coral host | place: Mexico:La Bocana,Puerto Morelos, Mexico | collected 2008-11-13 | reverse complement strand
CCCCAGGCCTTTAAGGCCTAAGGAGAGGTCTCCCTTTGACGAGTAAAATCATTTGGCGTTAGACAGAGTAAAATCGGGTTGACAGCCATTTTGTCATGGACACAAGCACTACAGGGAAATTGAACTGCCTAAAAACATTACACGTATTCCGACCTGGAACGACATTAATTTATAGAACACTGGATCCCCCACAAAATATAACACACAAGTTTACCTAATAGTACAGTACTGTACCTGAGCCTGTTTTCCTGGGTGCCCCAGCACCTTGTCTTCCAAAGGGATCTGTGTAACACTGAAAAAGAAAAAACCACAAACAATTCTTTTTAATTATAAGTTACTTTTTTCACAATTTTTAGGTATTTCCCAGTTATAAGTAAGTGTTTTGAAAATCAACCCTAAAAGATTTTTTTTGTGCTTAGGGCAGTTTACTTCGGATGAACATAAAGAGATACCTTCCATAAGGCCAGTCCCAGGGTTAAAAATAATATAATGAGAAGGCCTTACAAAAATGGAAGGACAACTTTTTAAAATGTTTATATGGTCTATCAACTCACATGATTAAGTTCCTCTTCGATGCTCTTCTCTCTTTCTAGCAGTCTTTTAGTTCTTGAACCTTCTATCAGAGAATCTGAAAAAAATAATTTATACAATACAGTGTCAGCTACAAGCAGCTTGACAATCACCTTCATTAAAATGCAGTTTTCCTTTAACTTAAAATGGTTGTAAAAGAAAAATTACCCTACCTAACTCCTGTTTGTATCGCTTATCTCTTCCACCATACCTCTACAGAACAGTGAGTAAGAGCAATCAGATGGATAAAGAAAAATTTCGCCATTAAATCGACTATATAAAACAACATTTACTGTTAAAGAGATCTAGATAATATGTAAAATGGCGTATAGTTGATATGTAAATGATATATGGGGCACCATCAGTTTCAACAGGTAAAAGTGCTTGTAAATTGGCAGTCACCATCACACGCACGCTTCTGGTATTTACATCAACAACAAAATTTCATACTGTTAACAGTATTCCCAAATATAAACTTCAGTATGGTGGAACAGAGCCAAGTAAATTTCTGGACCTTCCATACTCACCAAAAGAGGTTCCACGTTAGCTTTAGATGCATGCCTCGGAAATCTAAGTTCAGGATCAGCACGGAAACCTGCAGCGACCCTTCCTGACTCTGTTCTGTTTGGAGCCCCTCCTCCACCTTGACGGCCTCCAAATGGTATATAAGGCTTTACACGCACAAAAATAACATATAACAACCATTAAACAAACATTAACTTTATTGTCTTGATTGTACATAAGGTAGGAACCCTGTAACTGCTATCTTAAACATAATATTAAGTTACTAGTAGACACTATGAAGCCTTAAGGCCATTTTCAGACCTCTTACAGTAGAGATGAGCCACACACAATTCTATAGCAGGAGAACTTGGATCCAGTTATGGTGATTGAGAAATTTCTCTATCTTGTACTACCCAGGAATATGATAATCAACACCTTATTATCTAATTTCCACTCTATTATCTGTGAAGTGGTTGCTTACGGGAGATTAAAAAAACAAAACTATAGAAAATTTCAAACTTTCAGCTCTAAAAGTAGCCACAGTCAGTAGGAGAGGTGGTAATATAGTGATTTGACTTGAAAACTTTTGGTATTTTGGAAAAGTAGTTGATGAGGAAAGGTGGTCGCTTACACAAAGAGGCCCCAGCCAGAGGTTTAATACACTTCAAAGTCTATTACAGTACATACCTCTTGGTTCTTGACATTTTTTGTTCTTTTTGTATCACGTTTTTCATCACTACCAGACTGTGAAAAGAATAGTACATATTAAATTTTTAAAAATTAATTACCAGTACATCTATATGAAAGCAATATTATTTGTATATAAATTGATGTTTTAACTTAAGTAAGGGGAGTACATTCACATAATACATGTGCATAAGACTTCAGTGTTAACTTGTAGAGTTACACACAAAAACAGCTATAGGTAAATGCTCTCTGTAATATTTTGTAAAATTGTCTAAAAACATCTGACCATGAAGGCTGTGGTCTAAAAAAAAGTTACAAGGAGCCCAAAGGTTTCTTCATGAAATCCTAGGTGACAAACACGTATCATAAGCTTATATGAAAAAAGTAAGTTTTTCCAGTCACCTAAAAGCAAAAGCTAGTCACCTGTGGCACCTAAGAACTTCTAGAGCAAAGCCCTGACCATTGATATGTTTACTCAGCCTGAAGCAAAACTCCTAGCTACTTCTATTAATGTTTACTAAATGTCTGAGTGTACATTTACTTTTTTCAGGAAATATCTCTACACCTATTGTAGGATGTATTTTTGGGGGGTTTGAAATCTTCATCCAGCCCCACCTTGAACCCATGTAGAAATTCTGGCTGCTCCTAAGCCTCAGGGCTGCATTAAAAGCACAATTATAAATCGCTAAGTAAGCAGTAAAATCCAGAGCAATACTACCGTGTATACTTATAAATAAAACACTTGAAAAAGGAAACAATGTTTCCTTTTGAAAAATTGTATTTACCACACGATGGGAATCACTGGTTATTACCTCAGATCCCTGAAATGGACAAAAGAAAAGAAAATCAGACCTGCACTGTGTACAAAACATTAAGGGAAAGGCTTCTTAATATTTGATATTAAGCAATAGTAAGAGAAGAAATGAAGCATTTGGTGTGAATGTGGCTCACATCATATACTGCAAGTATATTTCCACATTCAATTAAGACATGCGTTATAATTATTAGCAATTATTAATTATTAACATTTAGTTGTCTACAAAATCATCAAAAAAAACCTCTTGTATAGAGAATAATAATAATTATTGCTTTTCTTAATTTTTCAGCAAGGTGTGTCAGTAGACAACGTGGGAGTACAGACATGTAAATTACTTGTTGTACAAATTCTTTACATGCCTTTTGGTTAGATATGTACACTCATCCTCAAATCATTGTCATTCTTGAGTAATCCCACCCCCCTCTGTTACTTAAAACTATGCCATGTGACAGGGAACAATAAGTATTAAGCAAATTTTATTAAATAAAACCACAAGATATTAACTTACATTAGGTGCCCCTCCACCAGGTCGTCCCCATGGGTAGTAGTTCTTCAGATCTTCTAAGTCCTGAGATTTGGGAAAAATGGTTGGTTTCAAGCAATGCTTTATACAACTTACAATAATATATAACAAAGACACAACATTATGTAGCATAATTATATTAATATGGACATCCAATTAACAACATTCAATACTGAAACCAAACTGATGCAGGGCCTGCTATTAATGATTCAAAGTCCACAAGAGGATTAAAAAGAAAATATATCCGAATATAAATTGAACAATACCTTTCTCTTCTCTTCTTGTTGTACCTGCCGCATCCTTGCTTTCTCTTCTAAATGCCGTGCTAAAAATTCATCTGTTTGTAAACAAGAAAGAAAGTTTATGACAAGAATACACCAATTCAAAATTCCTCATCACTGTGTTTTTACAAAACACATACGAATATAAAAACCATAATTTTATTTTCCATCATACATAAATATAATCCCCCCAAAAAAATTATTGATAAACATGATGATATGGATCACATGGTTTTACCTTGTGTTGAGGCTAGTTTCTTGTTCCTTACTGCTTCTTTTTCCCTGAAAAAAAAAAGATTTATAGCAACAAATTAATTGCCAAAAGCTTAATATTGAGTACTAACAAAGTGAACAGGACTTTGAGCATGATGCCCAACAAGTTTGCCAAGCAGAAAGGTCTCTAAAGAGTCCAGTTGCAAGGGACAAAACAAAAGTACTGTGTAAGACTATATCCATGAACAATGAATTATCACAAGTAACTGTCAACTTTATTGTCAATTTTCACTTTGTGCAGTTGGGAATCTTTATGTGATATAAGGTGAGATTGCTGTCATCATTTTGTTAGTGAATGGGACTTTCGGCACGATGCCCAAGAAGTTTGCCAAGAAAGGTCTCTTAAAAGTCCCTTGGCTGGGACGAAACAAAAGTACAGTGTAAGACTTGCCACAAACAATGTATTATCACGAGTAACTGTCAACTTTATTGTCAAATTTATTGCTTCCAATCTGTATAAAATTCTGGCAAAAAGATTAATCCAGAGGTGATATACTGAACTTGTTAATTCTTACGTTCTTTCTTCCAACCAGATCATGTTGTTTGGACGAGGTGCGGGAGCGGGTTTTCCAACCTTAGTTGCTGCTTCAGTCCCATAAAGAAATCCAGAGGGATTATAAGTTTCTTTTATTTTGGCTTGGTGAAGGAGCTCATCAGTACCATAAATCATCTTGTTGCTTGCTGATCCACCCGGTATCTGAAAAAATCAAAATAAAAGCCATGGGGGTCATAGTATCACCTTAGGGTACTGCCAAACAAAAGGACTGGGAAGCTCGTCAGAAATTTTGAAAAGAACCCCTTAGAAATACCAATATCCTACAAGGAAGGTTATAAGATATTCTGAAGCAAAGCTATGAAGCTAAACTGGAACTTGTACAATTATTGGAGGGTTATAGCATATTCTCATCTATGCCAACTCTCCCAGATTATCCTAAATCTCCTGTTTTCCTGTACAGGTCACCTAATCTCCCGGACAATAAAAAACAAAGTGCTTAAAAATACATACTTTTCAGACATATTTTGGTTGATTTTTGGCATTTTAGGAGGGAAAATTTGATAATTGATGCATTTTTTAAATTTAATATAATGTTTTTGTGTCAAAAATGGTAAAATTAGCAATCTCCCAGATTTTTATTTTTCAGCTTGGCATCATATCTTTGTATTCTGAAATAACACAAGTCAATAATTATTTAAGTATTGCCCAGAGGTAGACATATTGTCGATGGCGCATATTATACATTTTCAATTTACCATGCTACTATATGTGCAAATTATAATCACGCAGACAAGTACAAAAAGATCTCTGACTTCTGACATACCTTTCCTCTCACAAAATGCTGCTTCCTTGCAAATTTATCATTCATTGCTCTTGAATCATTTGTGGAAGTTCGACCAAGTTCAAAGCCTTGGCTGTGAGCATTTTTTAAATGATAATGCTTGCTTAATGGTCTGTGAGTCTCCTGCATCAAGGAAGGATTTGCTTTATGTGGCTCTACAGGAAAAACTGAAAACAGAGATTCAATCAGCTATCAGAAATGTCGTAGTGTGTCACAAAATCTTCAAGGACTTGATATGTGAACATTCTAGATATTTAAATAACAGAAACATACCGGTACTAGTATTAACTTTATTAAGGGTGCAATATAATAATTATGTGTAGTTTACATATTAACTAAAATCACAAGTGCAGGTCCTAGTGCAATCCACCGAAGACATAAGAAAAAAAATGGTTCTTCTCTTACCAGCAGAGTTAAATTTATCCCTTTGTTTTGAACCATAAATAAGCCCTGTTCCTGCCAAACCACCAGCTACTTTTCCATTATCAAACCATTGAGTTTTATGGTGGTGATACCCTGACTCAAACTGGGCTGGGTTTACTCCATCCCTATATTAATGATCCATGTACAGAGAGTGTTTTTAATATCAGATGAACAAAAAGAACTGAGCACAGTCAAATTACTAACTTGGGCAGAAGTCAATATCATGAGTTATCTACTTCAAAAACAGAAAGCATGCATTCCAGGTAAAAATATGACATTCACCTGTTTTTGGACAATTTCCCTTGTTATCAGTGTATTGAAAGTTTATTAGGATGTCTTTATGGTCGATCAATATTTAATCAATATGATCTTGCACAACACAGCACTTCAATATGGATGCACTATTAGTGAGCTCTGAATGCTTTTATTTAAGTGTCAATCAAAGTACAAGTCATCCCCAGGGGTGGGGGGTACTCTCAGAAGAATTGAGTATAAGTGTGCTGAGCACTTACAAAAACCCTCACCCTATTTTTCCCAAACTCTGTGATGTTCCCTTCTCTAATTATGACCTGACCAAACCCTATATACGCCAATATACCCTATATATGATCAAATCGGCTAAAAAGAACATAACACATTGGGCCCTTTGGACTGTTGACCTTTAGAGGCTGAACACACTAAGAGGAACCTAAACTGCTTAACCCCTAAATTATGGGTACATCAAGCACTCCATGTTTTTAGAGTTTTGTTCCTACAGTCCTGTCACTTTGCTGCATGGCTAGATCGCTACGAGTCCCGAGTCAGTCAGTTCGCTCCAACGTGCATATAGATTATTCCTCGTTATTTCGTCCACTGAATCGCCTGCAGTGTGGAGCGATCTAACTTTTGGTTGGAGCGAACTGCCTTCGTGCGAGAGAAATGACCGCCATTCACATTTCTACTCCACATTGGAATGGAAAATCACACCATTGTACCAACACACATGAAGATACACTTAAAATTGGCATAGGATTAATTTCACGAGAATGCCACTTCATCTTGATAAAATACTTCACAAAATTCTTCACAAAATTCTGTGCGTAATCTAAATGTTCGCGGATGAATCCAAACAAAGGTAATCCTGTTGAGCTGCATATATTTGGAGCACGGGCTAAGTTGTAGAGCGAGTACTTATCATAGTTCTTGTCGTGGGTCAGTGGCTTCGCCAAGTGTATTAAACTCGAAAAACAAATCAAGAAGTCAAATGGAATCAAAGATCAACGATGACAATCCGTGTGTGGAAACAGTATGCCAATACCGGCATTCTTCACATGCATTCGTGTAATTAGAGATTAAAGAGGGCCCCTGCATTATTCGACAATGCTTGAGTTCCCAAGTGAACAACAGTCTTCTGAGTTAATATTTACGTTATAGAAATGTAATGTTTGTCATCACCAAACCACGATAAAACGCCGTATAAATGCTTGTAGTTGCGTTTATCATAGCGCCAAACGTGACATTTCGCGCCCCAGTTATGAAATGCTCTTTTCAATTACTTAGGTGCCTTATTGACTTCTTCAAGAGATTTAAACGCGATCAATAAGTAATTGAAATATATTCTATACCATGGAAAACCCACAAATACTTACATTTGAAAAAGAATTGAAGTAAATTTTCCTGAGGTTTCCGTCATACAGCCGACTGGAGCGTTGTGAAATCAGGACATACATAAGTTGTTGCTATGACAACACCGGAATGACAAGGATCACTCAAACAAAGGAATCTCATTATAAGCATACGTTGCTGTTGGGTGGTGTGTCCAAACATTTGCTCATATTATTGTTACTCCAAGATTAAAAGCATAAAAGTGTTTTTACGGCTAATTCTTCGTAGACCTTCACTGACTAAAGCAACAAAATAAAACTAAGCATTCGTGCTATAAAATTCGATGTTTTCACAACTCTGAACTCATACCCAAAGAAACCGGCCTTGGTCTGAAAATGCTGGTTGTACTGAATGCGGTCTAGTCTATGTGAGAAGCAAGCATTCCAGACTGTCTTAATCGAGTAGTCATTTGTATCAAGTTAAATGGCATATGTTAATTCTATAATTCTATAATTAAGAAATAGAAAGTATATTCTCTCAATTGTTGTGAAAATTAACTAGACACCTGCGGCAGAACACGTAGCTTCTCAGCTCGATTGAGAAATTTTTATGCATGATAGTCACAAGAACCAATGGAATACTTGGATACTCAATATTTACGTCAGTACCACCTCTTTCACTATACCACGCAATTAGCATCTACGTACAGCAAGAAGCGAGCATTTTTAGCAGATTCTTGTCAGTTTTATGACCAGTCGAGTATCTTGTTTGTATAATGCTCTAGTAGTTTATGTGAGTACGTATGATTTATATTTAATTCATAAACTGCCAGTTCTGAAATCAAGCTTGACTCTGTTGTGGTGTTTAGATGCTGCATGCGAGAATTTCCGCAGCTTTTAAGCTATGCAAGACTTTCTCAAGTGTTTTTCTTCAGGACCAGCGCAAATTAACCCGGCAATCAAAGCCAGATCGAATGCCACCCTTCCAATGCTAACTACATAAAAAGAATATAATTTAGCACTTAATTAAATAATACTGCTATCGTAAATACTGATTGGTTGGAAGCGGATCCATTTATCCCAAATTGTATCGATAGCTGAACAATTAAATTTTAATTGTATCGGTCACATTTGAGCAGTGGAGTCGGATAAAACTTCTAGGTTTTGGGACATGCTCGTCTTTGCGTCTCGTTCGCGAAAGAAAGAAATTATTTTACGGAGCACTTTGGCGAAAAGTGTTGAGAAGCTAAAATATTCAATCACAGCGTGGCTTCCTTTTAGTAACACCCTCTATAACAAAAAAGACGTCAAATAGAAGCTTCATGGTATTTACGGTCAGCCGTATTATTAAATGGAAATCGATCTTTTTTCTCGAAACAAAAAGGATTAATTATACTTGTGAACAGATCGGACTTTTCCTAATTTCTATTCCTGGCTGCGGCAGCCGCTCGTGGAAATTACTAAAAAAGTCCGATCTGTTCACGCGTACAATTAATCCTCTATTTTTTCTCGAACAGATCGATTTCCTATACAAATTTAGTACCATGGACTGGGTTGACTTGAAATAAGATCTGCGGGTTTTGTCCATTACTGCAAGGATCCCAGAATGTCGAAGGTTTTAACGCGTGATTTGACACAGGACAGAACAACGAAGAACGGAGAGTTTCCCCCTGAGAAAAAAAAGACATAAAAATTAACGACACACTCCTAGTGCCTCTACAGGAACTCCTAAACAACAAAAATGTCCAAATATAAAGAGAGAAGGGAGAGACAGACAGACAGCTCAGGCTTATGATGTTAGATTGCGCTCTCAGTCTCAACTACCAACTCTTCTGTTCTACCGCGCCCTTTTCGGTGGATCAACATTTTCCTTGGGAAATTGCGCCCTCAGTAAAGGGCATACCGAATGTGAGACTGAATCAAACAGAACATGCAGAACTAAACCAATGAGTAAACATAAGAGAAGAATCGAGAAGAAACTTGTAAAGAAATTCTGTTTGCGTTTACAGTAAAAGCACTTAGTCTCAAACCAAGAACACTTTGAAAACATTTTTTTGCACATTTCTTTTCGAAGTGACTCTACTGAGAATGGAGGTTCTTTCTTAAATGTACAAGATAGCATTTTCACACTGCAAAATCGTGTAGCGCATTGTTACATTCTACAGAGACTCAAATAAACGTACTATAAAATGTGTCGTGTTCAAAGCGCAGTACTCACCGAGCATATTTTTTTAGGAGACGCAGGACCCCAGATATTGTTTTTGAACATGTAGTTTGGCGGCGCGCTATTCGAGCACATTTTAAAATCACTGACACAGAAACAGAGACGCGCCTGACTCGTAACTCTGGACGGTCCTTTCTGTTATCAGTCCATTTCACCGTGCAATCCTTCTCAACTTTGTGGGAACATTAAACATTAAAATTCCTTCATTTCAACATGCCATATATTAATGGTTTAATGAAACGTACAACTGGTCGTAATTTAATACGCCATCAATTTCTAATGCCAATTAACTCAGGAGAATATTACGTCATCAGAATAATTATTACGTCATCAAACGTAAGGGTAAAAGGATTGAGTTTAGGAAGCTAAATGTCGTCATCCTTCTTTTCAGTTGGCCTTCATCTGTTCCTTTTCATAAAACATCTAGAAATGTGCCCAGTTGACAGGAAAGTCGTCAATTGCACTTTTAACCCCTTCAAAATGCCTTTAACATCGTTCTAAACTAGGGAGCTAATTATGAAGCAGGTCTGAATCAGGGTATTAATTTAAGGGTCTGCTTTTAAATAGGGAATTAAATTTTTGTCAGCTTAGTTTTTCCCACTTAACTGAAGTTGCATTATAAAGCTGAAAACGACACATTGATAAATGTAATAAAACTTTATTCATTATTGTGACAAGTGGATCATACCATTACTTTATATTCAACCTGAATAAAACGTGCCATTCTTTTTTAACAGCCTAACATACTAGGCTTATTTCAACAAACCGTCAAAACGGCACTAATTGGGTCTCTTGGCTCTCTGAATTATTAAATCCAGATTGGGAGAGAAAAACCACCAACGCCAGAAAGATCAAATTCTATAACTAATATTTGTTTGACCTAACACAAATCTTGCAACTTCAACATAGTTGTCCAAGATCTTCAACCTTATATACATCTCACACTTACTGTAATTAGCATTGTCTTTCTGTCCAAGCGGAAGTTAATTTCAACACAATTCTGGCACTATTTCATAGTGTCATCTCCTATAACTACAAATTCCTCAACAAAACCCACCCCTGAACAAACCAAGTACATAGAACTTTTAGGTTGTAACCACAAGTTAGTCCGTAGTTCACGTTGTAATTTGATTTGCCTCAGACAGCTTGTTTCACACCAAAATCTTTCACAAGGTAAAATACTTGTGTGTTGTTTTATTGTGGACAGTGTGCTGTGGATTTTACACCATAAACTTCATTAAGATTTTCCTCCAAAACACATGAAACTGACAGCCTTAACCTCCTCCCCCCTAAAAAAAATTGATATTCTTAGCAAAATGACTTGCTAAAAGGTCTATGTACTGTTAAATACTACTTTACAACATTTCTTAGCTTTGCATCTGAGAAACACTTTAAATAACTTTGCATGTTTAGAAGACTGTGTCAGATATATTAGCTTGTCATAATTGTCCTCATTTACAAATAACAAGGTTGGTAAAGCTTGAATATCGACTGTTAAATTATCATTCTGTAAAAAACAGAAAGCACACTTGCATGATGAATCCACCATTCAATCAGAAAATTTTCATTTTATATATTAATTAACATCAGATCAAAACAAATGTTTTACAGTTATTTAATCATAGCATTGTATTATATAACCATCATTATACTACAGACTAAGAAATTTCTGAAATGTGATTGGCTAAGACCAGTAGTATTTAAGCCAAATACTTACGTGTAAAAATTACAGCCAGTCACATGTTGTTGTAAAGCCAATCAACTGCGCGTGACTAAATAACAATATGTGTTCGTG
>OMLO01005093.1_pt1 | contig 11018 bp, 15 predicted proteins | sample 1674811 | NCBI WGS metagenome assembly OMLO01 (sample SAMN06265003, study PRJEB25207) | coral metagenome | isolation source: Coral host | place: Mexico:La Bocana,Puerto Morelos, Mexico | collected 2008-11-13 | reverse complement strand
GTGAATTGTAGGGCAACACTGGAAAGCAAGAAAGGTCATTCATATATGCAACCAAACCAAACTGTCAAGACATAGTTGCAAAGCTGACATTGCTTAGAGGCAAAACTAGCTGGCACACTGAAAGACCGCAAACAAGCTATGACATAACAACTCTAGTAACAGGTGTTGGGATGTCTTCCGTCAACAGGAGGAGCAGGGACATGATTGAAGATTTGACATTCTGAACGTGAAAGTCAATGTATGTATACAGTATACACGCCATGAGTGCGTTTCCTCTTCGACAGCATCAAGGATCAACGTTTTATTTCTCAAGCCCAGACCATCCCAAGCTCGTGGTTCCGCTACAAAAGGATTGATTCCTATCCCAGGCCCGTTTTCTGTTTCCACTTTTTCGGAGATACACTACGCATGTTGGTGGAGGTCGATCGATGAGAATGGTCGCATGACCATTTTCCATCAGTTCCCTCAGACGTGGATACTCTTTTTTCAAACAGTTTCCAGATGTTTTGTAGGGATTTTGAGCCCCGACTCTGTTCCTTAGCAGTCGGGCTTCTCAGAGATGACCATGTCTGACCCGCTACTTCCAAGATGCGTGGACCCCAATGCATGGGAAAAACTCCACGCAGGTGTGCGATGGTGATGGTGTGGGATCCCAGTTGTTGGTGGATAGATGGTGTCTTGATGTTGAGTGCTTTGGGGGGGGGAATTGAGTCATGGTTGTTTCAATGTTTCTATTTTTCAGGGGTTTTCTACTCAAGAAACTGGCGTAAACTACTACAATGATGAAAGCTGAGCAATGGTTTTCTTGAAAACAAAACCGTAGGGCCTGGAAGTTCAAGGAGATTCAACCTTTCCAGACCAAAACTCGCAGCAAGCTGGCGGATCATTGGTCAGAAGTTCGGCCTTTTGCTCCTTTTAAAGGTGGGAAGTTGTCAAACTTATGGAGTTTTGGAATTGAAGCTTCTATCAATGGTTGTTTCCTGGTTCCCTCAATAGGTGGTAGGTACCATATGATCCCCCAATTGGCTACCTACCACCTATTAAGGGAACCAGGAAACTCCATTGATTCTAGGACTCTTCTCTGAAACTCCTGGAGTTTCGTCGGGTGACGGATTCGTTGTTTACGGATGTGAGTTTACAGACACCTGAAAAAACTCTGCGATTTGTCTACTTTTCCATCTTTGTACAATATGTTTGGGGCATTTTTTTTCGGCAACACCAATTACTTTTGGTTGGTGTCTTCCCATATTCTTGTCGGATGCTGAGGGCGTGATTTTGTGCATTTCAGGCCTATCTTTAGTCCTAACCACAAACTTAAAAACCATGAACGTGACCCAAAAAGCGCAAGCCTTCCGAGTTTTTTTCTGGTGAAATGGCTCAGAAAATATACTCAAAGTGTGATGGGAAAGGCTATAGCCGTCGTGGTTTCAAAAATCCATGATTTTAAGCTCCCCCAAATTCATTGTTGATTTTTCAGGTACTGTCATTTTGATTTCAAAAAACGACAAACATTTCACAATTTGCATGATTTTTCCTGTATAGTTCCGCATCTTCACTTGGCTTGATGAAATAGAAGTGGTATGACAGTTGACTTGAATAAACGGTTGACGGTTGATTCTTAACACCACTGAGGTCTTACCCTCCACAACTTCGTTGACTCAACGATTTTCGTTCACGAGGTGTCGACTCGTGAACGAAAAGGGAGGGAATACATGAACTCCAACCGAGATGTGCCACATATCATCTGGAAACGAGGCATTCCATGGCTACAACTGACCTTTGAATCAAAAAAATCACCCGCATTTTGAGTAGTTGTTGCGCCTTACAAGTTTCCCCTCAGCAAGGATTTGTCATAAATTTTTGGGAAAGCAATTCAGTTCACTAAGGCATTTAGCCATATCGGAAGACTTTCAAGATGCTGCATCAACAGAACCTGAGGCTCAAAAAAGGTTCTCTGATGTCAGTGATGTATGCACAGATATTTGTGATTAAAGTATTATAGGTGTGATATCTTTATCATTCCTTATGATGTATACACGCTTATTTGTGATTAGAGTATCTGTGTGATATCTTTGTCATTCTATATGACCTTTTCTGGAAATGATGACAGTCTTAAATTCTCAAATCGGTTTGTTGCCTTTTTTACTCGCAGATAAGAATGTGCAACTGAAAATTCATGTCACGAATCGAGCTGTCTCCTTTCAGATTGTCAACTTGGAAGTTTGAGAATTTGCAACTCAGAAATCCGGCCCGGTGTGCTTGTGAGTCATGAGCGTTCAAGAGCAAGTCATTGAGAAATTCAAAGACATCAGGCACTTAGCTGTACAACATCTGCCTGAAACAAGCGATGAAGAGACTGAAGTGGCGGAACTTGCGGCAGATTTGTGGGATGATGCCAAAATTGTTCGCGAGTTGGCCAAGGAGATTGGAAGCCTCTTAAGGTCCAAGTATGGTTGTGTGGAAGTGGGAGATTTTGAGAACCTTTGGTGGAAAATTGGAAAGTAAGGTCTTCGGTTCCTTTTGCTAAGTTCTACTGGTATTTGATCTTTTTGAAGTATATAACCGTATAACCGCAGAGATTTTTTTTTACAGAAAGGCTAGGGTTTTCATGAGGACAACCTATTGGCAATTTTGTGTGTTTTCAAATGTCTTGGATGGTCCCACCAAAAGACATACATACGGTGAGTCAGTTTATGTGTGTTTACTTCAATGAGCCATCACTCAAGAAAGGACGAGCGGCTCAGTGTTTCAATTTTTTGAGCAGATCCGCGATTTGGCCAACAACGTGGCGAAACCGGAAGCTTGTGCTGAGTGGACATTCGCCTGCGGGCGCATCATCGCTGCAACACGGAAAGTGGAGGAGTTGCTGAAGCCACACGTGGCGATGGGAGTGCTGTCTGGCCATGGCAAAATAGCAGCAATATTTGACCGAGTGCATGTTGATGATGGCTCTGAACTGCTGACTCATCCAACAGCACCATCTGCTCCACAGCCAGCCTTTTCTGCAAGCATAACCACAGACACCAGAGCTCATTTGGAAGAAGAAACGTGCAAACTTCCAGAAAGTGCTGCGGATGAAGAAGACCTAAAAGAATTGCAAGAGTTGGAGGAAGAACTACTTGTCTTGCGGGCAAAGCACCCGCAGAAAAATCATCCCGACCTGGCGAGGACCCTTTTAAGACTTGGCCTGACAACTATGGAAGCAGGAGACTTAAAGGAAGCAACGCAACACTTGGAGGAGGCTTTGAAAATATACTGCGCAGTGTATGGAGACAGAGATCATCCTGAAGTTGGTGCCACGTTGCTTGCGTTGGGTCAGCTCAGTCAAATAGCAGGAGACTTTGAAAAGGCAAAACAGTACTTGGAAGAGGCTTTGAGAATAGTCCGCGCAGTGCATGGAGACAGAGATCATCCTGATGTTGGTTTATCATTGCATGCACTGGGCATGCTCAGTCAAAAAGCAGGAGATTTAGAGAAGGCAAAACAATACTTGGAGGAGTCTTTGAGAATACAGCGTGCAGTGCATGGAGACAGAGATCATCCTGAAGTTGGTGTCATGTTGCATTCATTGGGTCAGCTCAGTCAAAAAACGGGAGATTTAGAGAAGGCAAAAAAGTACTTGGAAGAGTCTTTGAGAATAAAGCGCGCACTGCATGGAGACAGAGATCATCCTGAAGTTGGTGCCACGTTGCATGCATTGGGCGAGCTTAGTCAAAAAACAGGAGAGCTGGAGAAGGCAAAACAGTACTTGGAAGAATGTTTGAGAATAGATCGTGCACTGCATGGAGACAGAGATCATCCTGATGTTGGTGCCACATTGTATGAATTGGGCAAGCTCAGTCAAAAAACAGGAGATTTAGAGAGGGCAAAACAATACCTGGAGGAGTCTTTGAGAATACAGCGTGCACTGTATGGAGACAGAGATCATCCTGATGTTGGTCGCACATTGCATGAATTGGGCCAGCTCAGTCAAGAAAGAGGAGATTTGGAAAAAGCAAAACAATACTTGGAAGAATCTTTGAGAATAAAGCGTGCACTGTATGGAGACAGAAATCATCCTGGTGTTGGTGCCACGTTGCATGCATTGGGCCAGAACAGTCGACGAAGAGGAGAGTTCGAGAAGGCAAAGCAGTACTTGGAAGAATCTTTGAGAGTAAAGCGTGCACTGCATGGAGACAGAGATCATCGTGATGTCGGTGTCACGTTGCATACATTGGGTATGCTCAGTCTGCAAACAGGAGAGTTCGAGAAGGCAAAACAGTACTTGGAAGAATCTTTGAGAATAGATCGTGCTCTGCACGGAGACAGAGATCATCCTGATGTCAGTGCCACGTTGCATGCACTGGGCATGCTCAGTCAAAAAACAGGAGATTTAGAGAAGGCAAAACAATACTTGGAGGAGTCTTTGAGAATACAGCGTGCAGTGCATGGAGACAGAGATCATCCTGATGTTGGTGCCACGTTGTTTGCATTGGGCCAGCTCAGTCATCAAACGGGAGACTTGGAGAAGGCAAAACAGTACTTGGAAGAATTTTTGGGAATAGTCCGCCCGCGGCATGGAGACAGGGATCATGCTGATGTTGGTGCTTCTGTGTTGGAATGAGAGGGTGACACAGTGAGGAATGAGGAGTCTTGCGGAAACTTAGAGGTGGGTAGATGAGAAGCAGGACTCGCAGAAGCCTTGTAGAAATCAATATCAAGCGGAGAAAAACAGTTGACAAGAATTGAGAAGGAACACATGTCTTACAAGTTGTTCACCAGCTTGTTTTACGAGGTTTTTTTTGTGTTTTTGCTTGTTTTGGTCGGATGAAGGATCACTGTTTTGTGAAAGTGAAGCTGGGGCCTAAAATTGGCCATCCCCATAAGTTTGGATGTGACCGAAGTTGAAATTTGAAAAAATGGGTTAGTGTTATTTCGTATCAAATGTATTTGCCAATTTTCAGGGTGAAGATTACAGTATATTCAAAGAACAAATTAGACATGTGGCCATGTTTAATTCAAAGGCTTTTACGAGATGACTTCGAATCCCTGGGATTTTCACTGGATGTTGAGGCTTTCTGGCCTAAGAGTTGGGTTATGAAACTCAGAAGTTGGGAAGATGGGGTGATCTTTCGCAAGGGCGGCAGTATATAAGGTGAGTTGGGTGGTGATTTTTGCTAGGAGATCCTGATGCAGTTTTAGGTGGAGATAAAATTGTCATGGGTGTTTTAGAATAATTTTTGCAAAGCACTCCTTTAGCCATTGTCCCACAAGACGTCATGAGCAGAGGTGGAACCCCAAAAAATCGCTTGACATATTTGACAAATCGTTTGCCAAACCCTTCATTTCTGCTCAATGTGACCTTTTCGCTGATGTATCGCTCCAACATGTTGACGTGGGAGGTTGCCAATGCAACTTTTTGTATTTAAGAATCAAATCGAGGTTTACAAGCACTGCAACACGATAATTTAAAGGTTTCAACCGGTTCTTCCATGGCATTCATCCCCATAGCGATTTCAGAGCGCCAGACATGATTTTCCATTTTCCATTTTCCGGTGGATTTCTCACCTGTTGACCTTGAGGTTGAGTTCGAAAACAACAACGCCGTGTAGCTGGCTGTTTTCCTTGCACGAGGTGGGATGGTGACTATCATACGGATTCCATGGGCACGGTGAAAAGGGTCGAAGACTTCAAACCAATTTGGTGAAAGAAATGATGATGGAGATGTTGAAGGAAAACTCCCCAGATGCCTTGATTATTAACATTTTTCTTTCTTGCTTCCGCCAGTTAAAACCAGGTTCTACTTATACATGTCTTTTTGCTGGCAGATATTGAGAGTAATTTGTTTCAATCTCTTAACAATAGACTTCCAGGTGTTTGAAGGATTCGTTGTTTCACCATGGTCACCTGCAGAACATAATGAAGCACCCGAGGATGGTCGTCATCCTCAAAAATTGATGTGCCTGGGAAGCGGATCTTGCCAGGCAATGTTGGGAGTTGCTAAGGCAACTCGAGGTCACTCATGGTTTTTGGTGGTGATTTTTTGTGGGTATCCATGTACGTAGCACAACTAAAAGAATGTGATGCAGCAATCAGATCTGATCTTTGGAACAAAAAATGGATGATTTTCCACCTCTTTGACCCTGAGAAATTTCCAACCTCCAATTCTTTCAATTTCTTTGTGTACGTTTTTGTGCGCATTTTGTTAATTAGGGATGGAGGATTGATGCGACAGGGTCCTTGGTAGCTTGCCCCAAATTGCTAGAGGGCGTAGACTTATCCCTCATGGAAAAGTGTGATGTTGAGCCATGTGGCAACTGAGGTGTCTTTTTCGAGAGCTTACAAAAAGCCTTCGGAATCGATGTGAATGAGGAGAGTTTTGACGAGTCTCTCGGTGGAAAGAAGGAAGAAATGAGCTCAATTTCAAAAAACACATGTCAAGATATGCACAGTGTGTCTGTATGGGCGGGATTGTTGACCAAGTTTCGCACTTGATGGCCTATAATTTTTTGGCACTTTTTCGGTGGGGTCCCGTCAAGGGAGCCCTAAATCTGCTTGTTGTAAAGGATTTTTTTTCACTGATTGTCATTGGCACCAATTCGAGGCCCAAAAAGCCCTCGGAGAACAACGTCGCTCAAGGATTTTCGATGATGTGTCTTGGTGAGCAAAAGGGAGGGAACAAAAAACTCAAAACCAAGATGCACATGAATCATCTGGAAATGAGATATTCCATGGCCATGACCTTTGAATCCAAGAACCACCAACACTTGAGTGGTTGTTGCGTCTTGCAAGCTTTTCCTCAGCAAGTCAGGCATAAATTTTTGGGGAAAGCAATTCACCAAGGCACTAAGCCAATGGTCTCACTTGGAATCCTGTCATGCAATCATACTGGAAGAATTTCAAGATGCTGCATCAACAGAAACTTGAGGCTCAAAAAGGGTCCTCTGATGTCAGTGAAGCATATGTGACAATATGTGTGATATATGATGTGTGATATCTGTATCATTCAATTATGACGTTTTCTGGAAATGATGACAGTCTTAAATTCTCAGATCACTTTTTATTTCTTCAACCTCAGATACAAATGTGCAACTGGAAATTCATGTCACCGAATCAAGCTATCTCTTTTCAGAAAGTGAACTTGAAAGTTTACCAAAAACTTTTCAACTCAGAAAACCGGCGGCCCCTGTGCTCATGAGTCATGAGCGTTCAAGAGCAAGTCATTGAGAAATTCAAAGAAATCAGGCACTTAGCTGTGCAAAATGTGCCTGAAACAAGTGATGAAGAATCGGAGTTGGAGGAAATTGCTGCAGCGTTGTGGGATGATGCGAAAAAAGTTCTCGATTTGGCCAAGGAGATTGGAAGTCTCTTAGGGTCCAAGTATAGTCGCGTGGAAGTTGGAGATTTTGAGATCCTATGATGGACAATTGGAAAATACTTTTTTTTTGTTGAAAACGCCTTGTACTGGGTATCTGATCTTTTTGGGGTAAATACCTGCAAAGATTATGGTTCTTTTAACAGTCAAACAGGAAGACTTGTTTGCTCTTTTATTTGGTTTGGATGGCCCTAAAGATGTGCGGCAGGGTTTATCTTCTAGTTTATTTCAATGAGCCATCACTCAAGAAAGGACGAGTGGCTCCGTGTTTCAAATTTTTGAGCAGATCCGCGATTTGGCCAACAACGTGGCGAAGCGGGAAGCTCGTGCTGAGTGGACATCTGCCTGTGGGCGCATCATCACGGCTACACGGAAAGTGGAGGAATTGCTGCAGTTACAACTGGGGATGCACATGATCTCCAGTCATGTTGCTAGTTCCAGTCATGAAGATCTCCCCACATGGGCAATATTTGACCTAGAGCAAGCTGATGATGACTCCGAACTGCTGACTCATCCAACAGCACCATCTGCTCCACAGCCAGCCTTTTCTGCGAGCGTAACCACAGACACCAGAAAGAGTGGAGCGGACCTGAAAGAATTGCAAGAGTTGGAGGAACAACGAGGTGTTGTGTGGGCAGAACCACAAAAAAATCATCCCGACCTGGCGAAGATTCTTCAGAGACTTGGCGAGGCGAATGCCCAAGCAAGAGATTCCAAAGGAGCTAGGGAGCACTTGGAGGAGGCATGGCAAATGAATCAGGCAATGAATGGAGCCAGAAAACATCCCGCGATTCGTTTGCTTCAATGGGTCCAGTCATGGTTTCCACCCACTTGTTCTAGCTTAGATCAGCGTCGCGAGCTTTCTCACACGCTGTTTGCCTTGGGCCAGCTTTGTATACAAACAAAAGACTTAGAGCAGGCAAAACAATACTTGGAAAAATCTTTGAGAATAGATCGGGCTCTGCATGGAGACATGGATCATCCTGATGTTGGTGTCACCTTGAATGCATTGGGCCAGCTCAGTCTGGAAACAGGAGATTTAGAGAAGGCAAAACAGTACTTGGAGGAGTCTTTGAGACTAGAGATTGCTTTGTTTGGAGACAGAACTTCATATTGTGTCAACTTGCAGGCATTGGGGCCGCTCAGTGAAAGTTCAGGAGATTTTTTCAAGGCAAAACAGTTCTTCGAAGAAACTTTGACAATAGGCCGTCTCAGTTGGCAAACGCAAAACTTAGAGAAGGCAAAACAGTACTTGCAAGAGTCTTTGAACATATTCCGCGCACTGCATGGAGATGGAGATCATCCTATTATTGGTGTCACGTTGCTTGTATTAGGGCAGGTCAGTGAAGCATCAGGAGATTTAGAGAAGGAATGGCAGTACTTGGAAACATTTGAGAGAAAACACTGTGCGCTGCATGGAGACAGAGATCATCCCGATGTTGGTGCCACCTTGCATGCGTTGGGCCAGCTTAGTCAAACAACAGGAGAGCCAGAGAAGGCAAAGCAGTGCTTGGAAGAATCTTTGAGAATAGGCTGCGCACTGCATGGAGACAGAGATCATCATGGTGTTGGTGCCACGTTGTTTGCATTGGGCCGGCTCAGTCGACAAACAGGAGAGTTAGAGAAGGCAAAGCAGTACTTGGAAGAATGTTTGGGAATACTCCGTAAAATATGGAGACATGGATCATCCTCATGTTGGTGCCACGTTGCATGCATTGGGCCAGCTCAGTCTGCAAAGAGTAGAGTTATAGAAGGCAAAGCAGTACTTGGAAGAACCTTTGGGAATAAAAAGTGCGCATTGAAACAGCGCTTGAACCTGGTTGCTTGAGATAGGGACACCCCAAAGCAGGAATTGCAGGAGTCTCGTGCACATGGATTTTAAGGTGAAAAATGAAAGGGATGGAGAAGGAACACATGTCTTACAAAGTTACCTTTTTTTTGCATAAATGCTACCGCGTGTTGGCTTGTCTTGTCGGATGAAGGATCAAACACGGACGTTTCGTCTTATGACAGCCTTTTTTTTTGAAAGTGAAGCTGGTGCAAGGCTGCAAAAACATGATATGTGTCGGCATAGAATTGGAACTCCCTGTAGGTTTGGATGTGACCACCGTTGAAACAGATTCTTGCAAATTTCCTTTTGCCTCAAAAGCCAACATGGCGGCAACGTTACTTTTTCATTTTCCGGGGTGACTACTTACTATTCCCTTTTCATATCGCCAATTAAACATGTGGCCATGTTGATTTTAGGACTTGCATGGGATGATTTTGAGTCCTTGCGAAGCGTCTTCAAGAGCAGCTTGGTCACACCATTTGTGCTCTCGCGCGGGTGAGTGACTGGATGTTGCATCTGTTGCTGAGGCTTCGTTTTGAAAATTTGACCTAAGAGTTGGGTGATCAAACCCTGGAAGCTCAGAGGTGGGAAGACGGGGTGTTGATGGTCAGTAAGGTGAGTTGGGTAGTGACTTTGCTCACAGATCCTAATGAAGTTTTAAGGTGGAGATAAATAATATGGGTGTTCTAGCATGAGTCATGCAAGGCCTTTAGGTCATTTGACAGATTTGCCAAATCCTTCAGCAAACCCTTCATTTTTGGTCAGATGTCAAGTCAGATGTGATGTTTTCGTCAATGTATCCTTCTTCCAATCCAAAAGTCCGATTTTTGCTTGTGACAATCACATCAAACAACAAGGTTTATGTTTGGAAACCCTGAAACATGGTGATTTCAACAGGTCCCTTCCAAGGCATTCATCCCCATAGCCTTTTCAGAGTACCAGAAATGATTTTCCATTTTCCATTTTTCCAGTGGATTTCTCACCTATTGACCTTGAGGTTGAAACAAAAACAACAATGCCGTGTGGCTGGCCGGATTCCTTGCATGAGGTGGGATGTTGACCATGATGTGGAATTCCATGGCACGGTGAAAAGGGTCGAAAAACTTCAAACGATTTGGTGAAAGAAATGATGATGGAGATGTTAAAGGATAGAAGAAAGGGCCTTACCTTTTTCTCGTTCCACCTTCTTCTCTTTGCGTTGATCAACATTTTTTTGCTTCAACCTTTTAAAGCCAGCTTCTTAAAAATAGCTTTTTGCATATTCCCTGGTGAACGAAGGATTCGTTTTTCACCAGCAGTTTCATCCCCAAATTGTACTTCATGACTTTCACACTGCCACCCTTGTTGTAGCCTCTGGTCACTTGCAGAAAATGACGACGCACCTTCTCCAAAAATTGATGTGCCTGGGCAGCGTAACTTGCCAGGCAATGGTGGAAATTGCTGTGATCCAAAATCTTCCATAATTTTTGGTTGGTTGTTTTTGGGGATCCACATACGTAGCTGCAAGGAAAAAAAGATCACAGTGATGCTGCAATCACATCCGATCTTTGAAAAAAAAGTGGTTGAATTTTCTCCACTCCTTTCAACCTCAGAATTTTCCCTTCGCCATCTCCAAATTCTTGGTGTAGATTGTGAGGAAAGCGACGGTGTCCAGGTGAAGGTTAAGGTTATTTGTTTGTTGAAGTGGGGTGTTGCAGCATTAAGACGTTACACCCCCCGAAAACAAATATGGAACCTGAATTTTTGTGTTTTGTAGACATTTCTGCTTTAAGCTTTTCCAAGGGAGCATGTTCAGGTTTGTTGTAAGACAGAAAAACCCAACAAGGAGTTCTA
>OMLO01005092.1_pt1 | contig 11018 bp, 9 predicted proteins | sample 1674811 | NCBI WGS metagenome assembly OMLO01 (sample SAMN06265003, study PRJEB25207) | coral metagenome | isolation source: Coral host | place: Mexico:La Bocana,Puerto Morelos, Mexico | collected 2008-11-13 | reverse complement strand
AATCATAGAGGTTTGGAAGATCATTTTCCTTTCTAAATGGGTGATTTGTATGTTCCATGTTAATCTTCCAGGGTGTAAGTGGTATATGTGTGGTATTTTTCCTGCCAATTGGGGGATTTAATATATCACCTACCTACCACCTATGAAGGGGAACCAGGAAACTCCATTGATATAACCCTATTTAGGGGACTGTGGATTCAACCAACTTACAAGGGTTAATTATAGAGTTATAACCCATCATGGGAAACCTAAAGGGACTGGCCCACCCCCCTCAATGCCAAGAAATAGCCGGCCTTGGGGGATGCTTCGTGGTGAATACGAGGATGCCATTGGGGGGGAAATTTGGGCCTCTTTGATTTCCATGAACAGATCTGGGGTGATCAAATCACCAACCGTTAGACCAAACGGTTATGGTTGGTTAGGCACGGTGGTTCATGCTGATTGAAACTCTAGGCTCAAAATCCACAAGTGATTCCTAAATACAAGCTGGGCCCCTACGATGGTTGGAAATGGAGTGACACCCAGGATGCAATCGTCAGCATGAGGAAAACATTACATGTTCACTGTTTTTTGGTTTGCCCAATGAAACGTTTCTGAACCAGTTTTCTTACCGGTTCAAAGAAACATGCTGGTGTGATTTCAATGGTGCAATCCATACAACACATCAACCCATATAAATTGTAGGGTTCTTGAGGTGGGGGGGTCTTCAAGGGGAGGGGGTCACTGGGGAACGTTACGGATTTCTATGGAAGATTGGGGAACCTTGGGGAAGATTAGGGGAATCACCACCCCCCCCTCTTAAGAAACCAATTATTCAACAAGAAAACAATAGAAAACAGGCTATTTGGAAAAAAAAACTTGGCAAAAATTAGGTTTCAGGCATCAATTCTCCAAAACAAGGCCTAACTCCCATGGAAACAACAGTCTTGAGTCATTTGGGTTATAGGTGTAATGTAATATATATATATAAATATGTATATATATATAGATATATACACAAACCTGGAACTCTAAACAACCATTTTGTAATGGATGTTTGGTGAACCAACCATTCTTTATGTAAAGATTTGGAATCATCCAACTGAAACAACCATTTAAACAATCGGTGCTTTAGGGTACCAGGTATGTAATCCCATAGCATCCATGTATAGTATATTCAATTACCTACATTTACCATAAAAATCAACCAAATGTAGGTAAATATTATATATCCTTCCCGGTACCCAACAAAAAATCAATGTCATACAAGGCAGCAACTAAAGCTGCCCTCCCGGATCCGACATGAACTGAACTGACGCAAGGATGCTGAAGCTGCGCCTGCAGCGTGTGAAGCTGATGAGCAAAGAAATAGACCTCAGAGGGGACGATTGGCTCAACTGATAAGTAGGGTTACTGGGATGTCCATGGGACTTAGATTATAACCCCTATATAAGTAGGTTGCAAGTCCCCTAAGTAGGTTACAACCCAGCTGACTAAGTAGTTACTAAGTTCCATGGACATCCCAGTAACCACCTAGGTATGTGTCAATTTTTCATTGGAGGCCACTCTGTCTTTAGCTGATGCAGAAGATTTCCTGCGCCAGAATCAATGAGCGAAAAAAGTGGTGCTTGGAGGCGGAAAGTCAAAGAAGGAAAGTACTTGGAGGATCATCCCAGGAGATGTAAGTGGTTGATGACCATGGTTATTGTCAGTCCCCTATAAGTAGGGTTAATCTCCTTCCAAAATGGCTTAAATGACTTATAGATGGGGGTGATCCTAACCACTTACTGGGATGGTCCTCCAAGCCCCCCCGAAAACTAAGAGCGAGTCTAGCCCCTGAAAAATAGGCCGCCTACCCTCCCTGAAATTAACATGACATAGCATCTCAAAACGGATGGTTGGAAGACTACTCTCCCATTGCCTAGTTTCAGGGGCTATGTTAGGTTTAGGGACGGTATCTAAGAATCAAGCCAGATCTAAAGTCTTCCCAACCACCATGGATTTCAGGGGTAATCCAAACTCACTGTTCGTTTTTGGGGGTTCGTGGGGATGAAATTTTGGGTCCAGTCCTAAGTGTGATTTTTGTTGGGTTACATTTCGATCAATTCAACATCAATAATGAAGAAGTGTGTTTTTCACATTTTGTGTCAACCATCTTCACATCCAAGTCAATGAAAGATCAGTCGTTTGAAACGCAAGCACCGATAAACGTGCTCATTCTCTCCGTTTCTAGGTTTTGCTTAAGCATCACCCACCTATCCCCCCATTACCCTCCCTAAAACTAACAGCTTGCCCCTGAAAAATGGTGGGTTCGGAAAGACAATGGTTTCCTTTTGGGATAGTTTCTGCCCATTTTCAAGGCGCTTTGCTTGGTGTGACATCAAAACTAACCACAGCTTTAGGATTCTCGGGGTATCCATTCGTGAGATGTAGTTGGTATCCTTGAAGTCAGCTCAAAAATGATCAATGGCATCCTGCTGGCTATAATGTCGAAGGGTAAATAAGCCTTGGCAGATCTTGGGTTTTTCATCCCGAACCTACCCAAACAGCCATTTAAATTTGCTGGGGTTTTGTTCATGTAACTCACTAAAAATGCTCAACCTTTGGCAAACCACCTAAGTTTTGTCCAGAAACAATCAGAAAGATACAGTAAATCGTTAGAAAATAACAGGCTGAACACCTTGTTGAGTCCAAGTCGACGTGGATTTGTTTGACCTGAAGCCGAACAGACCCCAAATTGTTTTTTCATACTGTTGATGGTTCAGAAATCCAGCAACCACCTGGGATGTATAAAACCTTGTAGATAATCGGAATTACTACCAACCTCAGCTGGTTAGCAGAATTTCTTCCATCAACAGTAGGTGGTAAAGCTTCAACGTTTCCCTGACTCAGCTTGGCACAGGCTATCCCGACTAAATGGATTACATGAATTCATATGAAATATGATCAAAATGTCAAGTTTAAACTTTTATTTCATGGTCCAAAATGGCTGAGTAAGAATTTTCAATTCAATGGTCTTCTTTGTTTGACTTGCAGGGTGTTTCATTAATGGTTTTGGGATCCGAGTGGAACTGGAATCACCGAAATGGTTGGATACAATTGGGGACGTGAAAGCTGTGTGCATACAAGGTGGGCACCTACTAGCTATAAATTGAGTTATAAACCCTGTAAATGGCCTTATAGATGGGTAACTGGGGTGAAAAACCCCTACGTACTTATAGGAGTTCTAACCCCATTTTTAACTGGTAGGGACACATCAAAACCATGGCGAGGTTGGGTTGTTCAACAAAAAAAACTCCCAAAATAAAATCACCAGGTAGGTGGGTTTTAACATGGTTTTGTGTTAGTTGTTCTCCCATGTTTTTTCACTTTCAGGGGTTTGCCCGTTTGGTTCCTTTTAAGTTTCCGCAAGGGAAAATTTGGGGAAATTTGGGGGTTAACAGCCTAACTGACCGAGGCGCCAGGCGTCACGAAGTTTCAGGGACTTCGTTTGGATGTTGGAGGCGGGGCCGGTTTTGTATCCAAGAGGTATTACGGAAAGCACTGGAGCCGGTTTTGGGTGATTTTTTTTTAGTCCAAATTTGCCGAGATCGTGTCGATTTTTCATAAGTGCATGTGATGTTCAGCTTTAAATGTTCTAAGTTTACATTCCTTCCAAATTTCAAAACGGACGCGTTCAAATGGGTGGTTGGACATCAACGTTTAACAGCTTACCGGGTAAGTGCTCGAAAGAAATGCCCAAAGAGATCCAAACATAAACAACTCCCATACCTTGAATTTTACTCCCGACAAAGTTGTTCCCATGCTGAAGAGGGAGATACCTGGAAGAAAACTGCCCCCTTTAAATTGGGTTTCTAGGTATTTTCTAGGAGGTGGTTTCAAACATCTTTTATGTTCATCCCTACCTGGGGAAGATTCCCATTTTCGACTAATATTTTTTTCAGATGGGTTAAAACCACCAACTAGTCACCCATTGAAAAACCCATACCAATATTGATGTTATTTATGGGAAAGGAACATGATCTGAACCAAACCTCCATGTTGATTTTCAGGGGTGTATACAGGTTAGGGGGTTCACCTTGCCCTCAATTGCCTGATTTCAGGGTAGAGATTGGTGAACTTTCTCATAATTTGCCTAGATTATTCATGATTCTCCAACATGTCCATGTTTTCATTTCAGCAAATAAATATATATCTGACAAAATTGCGCAACTTTTGACTCGAATGTTTTTTCAAAATATTAGCGTATGTCGATCTTTTTTGAGATTTCCGGCCTTAAACAAGACCTGGAAAGCCAGGTGCCCTATTTTTAAGGCAAAAGTTGCTGGTTTTAGGGGCAAAGTTGCCTCAAAAATAGGACACTTGGCGTTCCAGGCGAGTCGTTTTAACAACCTTTGGAGAGTCATCATGCAATTCGGTCGCAGGTCAATGCTCCCTTTGACTCGCCGGAGTCACAAGAGGTAGAGCGGTTCACCGGCGATGTGTGACGTTTTGTTTTCCTTGGTGTTTTAATTGGGTAACTTCAAAATTGTAGGTCAAAAGTCATTCAGTGGAAAACATAGGATTCATGTATATTTGCCTAGATTTACCCAAAAAAAATCAACTCGATGTAGGTAAATATACCATACGTGGATGGTATGGGTTGGAAAAATAAGAAAACATCCATGCTGTTGGTATTGTTGATATGATAAGATTAGATCATAATTTTGCCAGAGAATCACTACTTTTGTAAATCAGGTTTTGAAATTTAAAGCTATTCTTTGTAATCATTGAAGAAAGACATAAAGAAATTGTTTGACATCCTTTCACAACTCATTTCCCTTGTGACATTTTCATATGGAAATTCAAAACGGAGGTATGTGCTTTTTGCTTTTTGGTCATCCCGAGTCACATGCCGAATCCAAAGTTCACTGCAGCTTCAAGGTGGACATTGAAGGCCTCGTGGAAGGTACCAAAAGGGAGCAACAGGGACGGGGTCCACCATAAGCACCGGATTCCCGTTACATGAGAAAAAATGGAGCCTAAAGATTGACAAATGTAGCAAGTTTTTGTTGGTGATGCAGGGTTCACAGGCCAATTTTTGAGGGAAATTTCTCAAGTGATTATGGCAAACCTGTTTTTTTTTGGGGGGGGGATCAAAGTCGATTTAAAGATATAGTAATTTTGTGAGGTATTTGGTATTTCCCTTATATAAGAGTGCATTGTTTGGATTGGTAGTTTGATGACCCGTGTTTTTTGCCTCCCAAAGAAATGCAAGAAAATCTAAGACTTTTGCTTGTGAGCGTGGGGGGAGTGACAGATGTTGGAAAATCCTTTTTACTTTTGGGCCCTCATGTTCTCAGGGGCTAGATGGAGCTGCCTTGTGTATATGTAGATCCTCATAAATCGAGGGCAAATAGGACCTACATGGACCTACTACATGGCAGGAGCTTCATAATCCTTTCACTCTTTGACTTTCACAAAAAACGTTGCTTTGGGATCAATGTTGATAGAAACGTCCAGAGCTGGTGGCAAAAAAAATCAAAGGGGTTGGCCAGTTGCCAAATGCCCGAGATATCTCGCAACGACTGGTTGGCCAGGTCACTTGGAGAATGCCACCATCTGCCAGGGATCCACAGGGAAAAAATGATGCGGGATGCCATGCAGATAAGCCAGGAAATATGACGGACGAATAGGACAAAAATCAGATCATATTGGGTCATCCTGAAGTACTCGATCATAAATCATTTTTGGACCATAACCCATAGCATCAGATCATGACTTCATCAGATATCTTGAAAGATACGTGATCTTCCAGCAAGACCACCGAAGATGGATTCGGGGTCCGTTTTTGTGGTGTGGCAGCCCTGTATCACCTTGTGGCTGCCAGCCCTGGTAGTCACAGGGTCAAAATCATGCACCAGCACCAAAGGTTTTGGGGTCTGGCAATAAATCCAAAATGCTAAGATCAGGTGATCTGACTATGATACAACATTATAAAAATATACACATATTACACGGAAATATACGTAATATTAATATTAATTATAATGTATAATATACGTATTTATTATATACGTACACAATATAGGGTTCCGCCTTCCATACTTTGGAATGGGAAAGATATTGCCCCCCAAAATACATTCATATGATAGAATGATACAACAATAAGGGGAATAAGATGGAATAAGAATAAAAGGATAATGGGAACTCCCTTGACTGAAAAAAACAAGTGTACAACTCTTGTTTCAAACCCTGTGGATTTCCACAAATCGGAAGCCTTGGGACTTGCCATGACTTCAACGGTCAACTTGGAACAATCTTCGTGTGCGGTGATTGAAAAATGCTGCTCAAATCGTATCAGCGCATCACGTTCTCAAACATCCATTTAATTGATTCTCATCTTATTTCTTTGCGACGTGATCGCTCTTGCTTGGACCCTATAGATGTGTCAGTCCCAATACTCTCATTGTCTCAAAAAGATCCAAAAGGTATGCAGAGTTGGCCCCTATACATTTTTGGAAACAATCCGCCACAGATGGTACCGTCCGCCGGATCTAAAGATTGGTGAAACCAGGGTTTGGCGGCTTGATTCAGGGCCAAATCTACCCTAGAAAAATGCCTGTTTTGGTATCGCAGACTCTTTCCTTCGACAACCTAACTTAGAACCACAACAACGACCGACATTTTTGACGACGACCTCTCAAAAACACCGAGAGGTGTGTGAAGTCTAGAATAGGGCCCTGTGTTTGGCGGCACTTTTACCTGCAAAGAGCCGTTTTTTAGGCAATTTATGCAATTTTCAATTCTGCTGCTCCTCTGCAGCAAAAATGCATAACACTTATCCGGAGTATTGGAGCATGTCTTGCAACTCGTGGTTCTTCTTTTTAATAAAAAGGCCGTAATTACCACGCAGCACTGTTCCAAGCTGCTTTCCCTGCACATGGATGTGGATTTTATGGATGTGTAGCATATCAACTACTTATACATAAATCAAATTTGCCTTCTCCAGTTGATTCACAAATATCAACAATCGAAAGCTGCAAGATCACTAAGGCAAGATGGTGGGTTTGAACGAGAGCACCAGCAAGTCCATCTCGGAATGCAATTTCAGTTGGCATTAACAGAGGTGTGGTTTCCACCGTTAAAAACGTAGATATGTTGGGTCTCTGATGGGACACTCCAATGTACAAAAAATGGAGATTTACAATCTCAGTCTGCATGAGATGCCAATGAGATTTGCCGATGAGCACATGGCCGAGCAAAAATTCCTATGAGTTGAGGCCGGTTTTTTGACAGAAATCCATGGGACGAGGACGTATATTTACCTAGATTTGCAATTAAAAAACAACCATTCATGTAGGTAAACATACCCAGTGGTTGGGACCCAAATCATCGCGGTACCCGTCGTGTGCTCAAGCATATCTTCCACCGAGATGGCGGGGGAGCAAAAGAACAGAATCAACTCCAAGTGGCGAGGCTTGAAATGTTGTGAGAATCAAAACTCCCAGGTTCATTTGATTTCTTTAAAGAAACATGTATGATATAGAAGATTAGAAGGAAATGGTGTGTTTTCAAAGAATTGGTTTCTTTTCAATATGAGGATAAATTTTAAATGTAATTTCAAAACCATATTTTCATGGGAGTCTTTTGAGAACCGGCAGTGCAGACGATTTGAGATCCGCTGTTGGAGGGAGCAACATGAAACCTTCAATCCATGGGGAGTGGCCCCAGATTCCCCGAGAACGGACTCGGTCGCAATGATGTAGAATTTGTATCAAATTCATGCAATGTCAAGACACAGCCATGGTGATTCAGGGGTCAATGAATTACAGACTTTGGGGGGATCAAGCAATGCAAATGTATGATCAATTTGTGGAATTTCCCTTTTCCAACTGCATTGTTTGGGTTGGTAATATAATGACCCCTGTTGTTGTAGTATGCGCTGTAGCGTTATCAACCACTCATCCAAAGCTATTTGTATTTATATATAAGTAGAACCAGATTTTGAAAGGGCAGTTCGGATGAGCTAGTAGCAGAGAGAGATGGAACTTTCTACCCAGTTCTGTTTGAAAGAGAAGCAGAAGCCGCCAGGACCATCTCTTTTACATACCGTACCAATCGGAAGGTATCCAATGGTTTCCAATGATATCCGCTGTATGTCTTCAGTGATACGAGTGGAGGTTTGTTTTTTCTTGGGGAATTCAATGTTGCAATTCAAGGTGTTTTGTGATGCATCGTTACAGGCAGGGATTTTTCATCACTAATTTGGTCATGCGTCAATCCTTTGAAGCGCCGAAGGGCCGTCCTCCTGTGGCACCCGTGGTTTTGTAAAGCGACGTGTTTCCCAGTTGGTTTTTCGACATGAGTTTGTCGGCTTGACAAAGTAGCGAGGAAGTCGACATGTCGGGACTGTCCAATGGCTGCGGGGTGTTGAATCTAGTTCTGAAGCACCCTGTTGGAGATGTTACGTGGTGATGTTTTGGCTGACCACAGTCTTGCATATTTGCCAAGCCGAAAAAATCTTCACCTAGTCATATTTCTCAGCCTCTTTTGTATTACACACACACATCTAGGATCATGTATATAATACATTGAATTAGCAACACTGTGTAGGTCAGGGTATCGCTGTTTCAAGATACAGTAAACATACAATCTTCTCACTTGTTTGTATCATGCTAATTCGCAATGAAGTGACTTCCTTTCAGCCGCCATGTAACAGGTTTGATCCGAGCCATTTGGCAGGGCCAGCGGGAAAAAGATGTAAGACACGGACGTGAAAAAAGCCATAAGAATGCACGGAGAGAAAAGGACACAGATAAAAACAGCTACAAGAACCACTGGTATTTGTTTGTTCATATCCGATCCATGGTATCCAACATCTAATGTTGTGCAGCAGCTGGAACCGACAACAAAAATATGCTGTTTTGGTCAAAGAATCTTAGTATTTGCAAATAACTAATTCAGACATACAGAAACACTGTTTGGTGTGCAAATCTGAGTAGTAGCAGTCAGCCAAATGTTTGCCAAATGTGTTGACAAGGTACTGAAAGTCAGTGAAAAAATCATGTCCTATCTCACCGGGCGGCTTCTTGAGTCCATTAGTCAATGATGCATGTGGAGCAATGCCGCGAACCGCAGGCAGTTGCGGACGTGGCAACCAATCAATACCCATGGGATTTTTCTGGTCAAAGTGCTACATCCTGTCATAATTATGGCAGTTTGGAGCTTGGGGGCTGATGCCCCGACATTCGTACATTCGTCCCGTGACCTGAACGGGAGAAAGGAAAGGGACAGTTGTCGTGTAATGGTCGACTCATATATCTGCATGCGTGTCTCTATAGTTTGTTCATGTTTGAAGCCATTTCGTGCGACTGTTTTTCAGCATGGCTAAGCGTGTTTGTCCAAAACAAATGACACACAAGCAGGATGTTGCTGCTCGTGCACAATGCACTGCCAAAGCAAATATCAAAGCTGCAGTAGCTTTGGTGCGTGAGCAGATGTATATACCATAGAAAACCATAGATCCTGCTTTTTCAGCTTCCATAATCCATCGTCTCTTCCCATCCGTGTGGAGGAAGGATTGGAATACCTATAGCTGGACTGCACGGATCAACCCGGACAGAATTGCTTAGGAACTCAGGCCGACATCCTATGAAACAACTTGTACCAAACCAAAAGTATCCAAAAGTCAAAGCATGCGAGGGTGTCTTTTGATGTTTGATGTGCTTGCTTGCTCAAGTATCACTACCTATCTGATTATCTGGGTGGTGGTTTCAAAATTTGTATTTTATGTTCATCCTTTACTTGGAGAAGATTTCCAATTAGACTAATATTTTTCAAATGGGTTGGTTGAAACCACCAACTAGCTATTCATTGATTGGTTACTTTGTATGTTTTCCATCACATCCAAGGAGTCTGCCATTTTCGGCCAAACAACTTGGTCGATTTCGCTGCCGCGGAGTCGCTGCGGAGCTTCCATCTTTCCACCCTGGAAATTCGGGAATGCTCCCGGGCAAATAGAGCCCGGCTGATGTCTTGCCAAGAACGTCCCACCATGTTTTGTCCGGAAAGTGAGATCGATGCAACTCATGAATCCTAAGCTTCAGAGGCCGGCTTCCAAGATCTCGGAGAAATGCATTTTTGTATCCTACACTGATGCACTCTTAAAGGAAGGGAAAAAACATGCCCTATCACTTTCAAGGAGGATGTATATATATATATATGTATATAAGTCTTTTAGCAGACAAATGTTTCATTGGATAAACTCATCTTTGGTCAACACAGTCAAAATTGATCAATTAAATTATGGTTTCATGAACCTCTAGATTCACTTGTTGTGCAGACAGTCTCATCCCTTGTTATTGGACATATCATAGTGTGACGAATCGGCTTTTGCATGCAGCTGCCGGACAAAATCCTATGTTGCACGTTTCAAATATCGCTTGGAAAGCGGAAACGGCTGAATCTGAGACGTTTGTTTTATGTGATTCTGCATGACTTACCGATGCAAAATATTTAGATATATTAGATATATATGTAAAATTATATTTTGGTTATTAATATAATCTGGAATAATTAATTTATCAATATTATTTATATAAATACATATATTAATATGATATATTATATTTAAATTAGAATAATATTTAACATATTGATATAAAATAATATTTTAAGAAATATTTAAATTTGAATATATAATATATATTATTTTATATTGGTAAATATTTTGAATTATTATTATTAAAATATATATATATATATAGAATAAAAAATAATTAAGATAAAGATAAAAAAAAAAAAATATATTTTTGAAATTGATTTATTAAATTTATAATATATTTTAATAATTTTTGATTGAATTAAATAATATATATCATTTTAAAAAAAATATATATATTTTAAAATTTTTATTATATATATTAATTATATTATTATATTAATTATTCTTATTATTGAATTTGAGAGAGATTTTTGATATAATATATTTATAATATATATTTAATATATTTAGTTTTTTTTTATATTATTGATTTGGGAATGATATTCTTTATTTT
>OMLO01005091.1_pt1 | contig 11021 bp, 12 predicted proteins | sample 1674811 | NCBI WGS metagenome assembly OMLO01 (sample SAMN06265003, study PRJEB25207) | coral metagenome | isolation source: Coral host | place: Mexico:La Bocana,Puerto Morelos, Mexico | collected 2008-11-13 | reverse complement strand
CTGCTAGGACTACTATTCCTGTCAGGCTACCCAAAAGTTCGTATATCGGAAGTTTGCCACTAAACTTCCTTTGACAAATATCTACTTGTGAAGAGTGTGGGAAAACACATCGACACGTAAAAACGCTATTGAATCGACATTAGGAGAAGCTTCACCTGGGTATGGGATGTATAGACCAAATCATGAAGGAGTTGGGAAGCCGGTGCAAGAAAAGGTACAGTATCTCAAAACGACGTGAAACAAACACCAGTAGAGACTTGGGAATATCTCGGAATCTCGAATCTCGAAAAACCCAAGGGAAGATACGTGTCACTTTGTGCCAGTGAATAAGCGTGGCCGCCTCTCTGTTTGGCCTCAAGAAATGCTAACCGCTCAGTTTGGCCTGACCAAAGGTTGGCTGATTAGCAGCGGATTTCTCTTTCAAATGATGTGTCGTGGAATCAAAATCCGATGTTTTTTTAGAATACAATATCATATCAAACACAAGTACAAAACCACAGATGCATGTGTTACTGGATTGGAAACAAACATGCCGTATCATGCTAGACAAACTTCGCAGCATGCTGAAAGGAAAAACGGAATTCACATACATACAGCAATTTTTCAAAAAAGAAAAACAGGTAAGAAAATGGATTCACATGAATCCACCATTTCTCAGCACAAACTCAATTCTATTGAAGCGGACGTCCCATGTGGCCTGCTGTCTGTTTGGCCACCGCCTCCTCGCATCGATCGGATTGGTGTGGCCTGGTGGATTTTGATGGATTTTGGAAGCCATGCCATGAGAGATCTTCTAATTCAACTTGCCACAACAAAATTCGCATTGAAAAAAAGTCATGTAAACAAACATATCCCCTAATGAAAGCATCTTTTTTATCATCTCCGACTTAAGTACGCCCATGCGGGATGTGGCGACCCGTGGAGACGGGCGGTGACTGCTGGGTATTCGTGGCAAGTCAAGTGTGAATCGCCAACACGCCAGCAAGAAAAGTCGAATAAAAGTATCCAATTTGGGGGTGTCCTTGGCGATCTGTGCAATCAACTCTGTCAAATCAAAACTAAACTGCACTCAAGACTAATAAAAACACACGCACGCACACACATATGATATGAGCTTATGTGTCGTGGTTTGCCCCAACATAGCCATAAGACTTGGTAAAGTCTGTATCTTAGTGAAGCCGCAAGGTAATTGTGAAGTTGATGGTTTATGCTGATCTTAAATGATCTATCTCCTCAAGTGGGCAACACATTCAGAAACTCGGTATCAGCTTCGGGCTTAAAATACTTATGCGTTGTTCTCTGCAATGCAAAATGCTCCAGGAAGAGATCCTGGAAATGATGCGTGAAGTATCAAGGTTGCTTAAGTCAAACGACAAGCACGACGGACCAGACATGAAAATCGGAAGTCTTGTTCACTTGAATCTTATCCCAGCATCAACCACTTCACCAGGCCTGGCTGGGAACTCACTTGGTCCATCGCTTCGATCAAATGCTGATCACCTCACCAGAGGAAGCATTGGAAGCACTGCTTTGATGGAAGCTTCGATGGGGAACACCATCAAAGCATGCTGAGGATTTTGACCACTCAGTTTTGCAAACAAAATCCATCTGGGGATAGAAATGCTGTTGAATAAAATGCCACCCAGGTTGATGTGTATATTACAGTATATGATCAAGTTAGCTTAAGATCACCATGAAACTTGCACGGGCAAGTCAAATGACCACACCTTGCTAGATTAACATAGAACATGATCATCATCGATTTGAAAAGGAAATCCCTTTACCAAGTGGGCATGTTGGTGTTCCATGTCAATCTAAAATAGTGTTTCTGCCTTGTGTTTTATTTTTGCAGCCTTGACAATGCATGTCCATGCGATTCACAAAATATGACAAATGGATTCTTCGGTCTGCCAAACAGAATCGGTCCTTCAATCCCGTTGGTGGGTAGCCTTCGGCATTGTGTGCTTGTGTGCTAGCTTGTTAGCTGCATCTGTCATCTTGAATACGTGTTGTATTGTGACGTGTTGCCTTGTGCTGTGTGTGACAGAACGGGACGATGTTGTTTGAGCTTTTCAAGTTAACCGAAGCAAGACTCAAACAAATGATCCGACATGAAAAAACTTCACATGAATGTAGCATTGATTCACTAATTTGGGAGATAAGGAATTTTCACCTCTCGGTGCAAGTTTCTGTTTTGAGGATTTGACTACCATAAACATCTGGATCTAACAGTAAGCAGATCTGTTTGACGAACAATCTCATTTCTAAAGATTTCCCCAAGAAATTCACCAAACTTCAGTGCTTCCGGAAGCACCTTTCAATGGCAGCTGGACCAAGTGTTGACCGACAAATTCCAGGAATCCAAACATTTCCCAATTCAGTCCTTTCTGCGACAAAAGCTACAAACATGTAATTAATTATCAAATGATTTAAGGATTTTGGTCTGGCCGTGACTTCTGGCTGTTGCCACCGATGCCAATGAGTAAGAACAAGCTTACACACCACTTTCAAAGAGTTACCAGAATCAAAATCGGAGGGCAAAGGAAGCGTTTGCGCGAAACACATCACTTGCAACAACAGGCACTACGTATCATTAGCATCAGAATATCATCGTTCAGCCCCGTTCTGCACCTTCCGGTGTCGGCAGCTCCATGGCATGGGATCACTCCTTGGCAGATTGTTGGAAAAGGATGAAAGGCGAGGAGTGTATCCAACCACACTTCTCTGGGCTCCCAATTTGGAGATGTGAAGATCGTGGTCAGAACTTCTCCGATTTCAAACAACCAAATTCAACAAATCAATATCTTTCAGAGAATCGTTGTCATTCAGTTCCAATCCTTTCATGACCAGTTGTTGTTGAAATCGCGAGTGATTTGTCAGACTGGAGAGACGCTGTTTCAGTTCTTTGACCAAACCCGGCAAATCCTCGGCAGAAAAAGTTGCGACTTCATGGCCAAATAAAGCTGACACCCGCAGCATTGCTGCATTCGCTCTTGATGAAATCCGATGAAACTCAAGAAAAATGACATGAATGAAATGTTTAAATTTGTTAAATGAAATTCTTGAGGACTGCATGACGCTGCTTTCCATGATCCTGCTGTGGACGATTGCGAATGGTGAGGTGCCACAAATGGTGCTGGAGCCGATGCTGAAATTCTGCTGACAAAGAATGGCAATCTTGTTCAGAAAGGCCTACACTTACACTATACTGACACGGAATAACATACAGATCTTCTCTAAATCTCCAGATGTACAAAGTAATAACGAATGGCAGTCTGCACTTTTTTCTCATTGAAGTCTGCTAAGATATCATCTACCTCGCGGTTTTTCGTCTCCTTGGTCAAACAAATAAATTGCAAAAACAAAAATTGTTAAACATATCTTGCCTAGCCTGGATCACTGACTTGATTTCAGTTTTTTCTTTGGCCAGGACTCAAACACGACACCTTCTGAATCACTATAGTACCAGAGTTGTCTGAGAAAATGTCGAGCCAATCTCGACAATCTAAACATGATTCAGGGGCATAGGCTTGAGAAGTAGCATTTCAGTGTTTGCGATGCTATCCAAAAAGCTGAGTGGTAGACACTCAGCAAGCTTCTGATTTTGGCTGAGGAATTCTCTTCTGTTCTTGGGTTCGAACTGGCAATTTTCTGCTGACGTAGGCGAAGCCGGCCAGCAGGACCTCCACGTTTCAGAATTAAACGACGAAACGACGAAGAGATTGAAACACGTTAAAGCTTTGCAACTATTCCCGTTCCGTTTCCGTTGCAGTTATCGCCCCAATGTTTGGGTGGCATTTCCAGATTTGCTGCCAAAATGCTAGGATGCTGGGTAAGAATGCCAATGGGGCACCCAAGGACTTCTGCAACACCTGACTGATTCAGGACTTGACTTGAAACTTGAAACTTGAAACCCTCCGCTACTGTAGCTGTGCTAGCTGAACGCCAAGCTGCTGGAAAGCCTAAAGCGACAGTCGCACTGAAGATCTCACAAAGCCTTGGTTTCCGCATCGGTCGGGCTGTGGTGTCATGTGGTTTCTGAGTTGCATGAAGTTGCACCAAGGCACGAAGCGATCAAGCATTGTGCCTCTCAAAATCAAGGAAATACCGAAAAACAGTTGCTGTGACTAGTCAATGGATCTATCTCTGTCAATCTCATTCAATCTGAACTTCCGAATCTGTTTGAGATTACTTAATTATAGAAAAAAATCGTCAACAATTGCCTCTGCACGGCAGCGCAATGGAAAAATCGCGTTCCTTGAGAGTACAGTGGAAGGAATACCCTGGAGGTGTTTCTGGGGTCTACTCTGTCAGCCTGGATTTCTGTTGGCTCTTCCCCAGCTTGACAGTCAGTTTGGTATGAGGTGTATGCATCAGTGGTTACCAGCTTATGAGCAGCTTTTAATGATCTAATCTTTCATGAGATTCTCTCTGATGTATCTTAAATCTCAACGCAGCATTGACCAAATTTCTTCAACTCAACATTGCTTCCAAGACTCGCAATCTGCCAAGGGATGGGTCCCAAGCCTGCAATGAGACTTTAATGTAAGCTGAGGGAACACCGAACATATAGAAAAAACGAGAGGACACACTGCACACATAGGTTGTAGCTGAAATTGAAGCCATGCTGCTCAGGGCAAAGGACACCACAAAGCCGAAGACTGCAGCCAAGGTGAACTGCGTGGTCCAACTGCCAAATCCAACCTGGACGATGTTTCTACATCCAGCTAAGCCCTCAAACCCTCGTGAAGTGGGATGTCTAAGCTTAGGGCCATCTTGGCCAGCAATGAGACTGTCAGTAAAACCAAAGAAGTTGCTGCACCCATCTGCCCACTGAGCAGCAATTTGCGCCGTCCCGCCTGGTTCGAAAAACTAGAAGTCTTGTGGATTCGTTGCGATTTCTCTCATTTCCCTGGCCTTTTCAATCAATGGTACTGATGCAACAGTAGCAATCATAAAGATTACGGAGGACAGGAGGGTGGCGGACAGTGGATGCGACAAACCAGCTTCGGCGAAGAACTCCGTGCTGTAGTACCAAACTCCTTGGATTTGTACATGAATGCTCAGATAGATCCCAAGAGCATGACAAATCCTAGCATAGAGAAGGTCAAATTTGAGAATCTCTGCTTGACTTTATCCAAATACTGAGATTCATTTTGGTGGCTCAGAGCTTAGCGGGTAGTGAGCCCCAGATTGTATGACATGCGACTCAATGACATCCGTTTAGTCTAGTTCACACGGACCCGTCCTCATCAAGTCAACATAAGTTGACCGCTTTATGTTCATTCGGTGTCGGAAAATGGCAACACCATCTAACTCTCAAAGACTATTCTGAAAAAATCAGTATGAGAATATGGCCCTAGATCATTTTCTTTCCCACTTCCTAACTCCTCATAGCCAAGTGTCCGTTGATACCACTGTATTGCTGCAGCGCCATGAGAATGATGGCCATGAACAATGGCCGGCGCACCTCTGGGTCCTTTAGGGCTTTGAATCCTCCACTGGCTGCCTGTCACGGATGCTCCAAACCGCACTCAATATCACTCAATGCACCCGCGTGCAGAGAAGTTTGAACAGAATGAAGGAGGATATGAACGGATATGAACTATCTGAGCCAGGGATGAACACAGGTACCGCACTGAAGATCCGAAGTTTGTGGGGTTGAGTTGGCTGGAAACAGGGTGAAATCGAAATGTAACACTATACGTACAAAATATAATCGTAGTTCATGTCTTCAACCACCTGTCATTGAAGCCATCTCTCATATTTCTGCAACCTTGTGTCTCCAAGCCTTCTCTTGGTCAGGAACTTCTCTGAGAAATGGAGTGAGAGCAAGCCTTGGCCAACATCGATGTTTTCATTATTTGGATCATTGTCTTTCAAAGATTTCACCAAGGTCACACAAAGAACGCCTAAATTACCCGCCACTTTCATGCCAAAACACTGCAGTACTCCAAAAAGAGCTGCCAATTGAAGGGCCTTTGGCCATGAAAGTAAGGCACCTGTTGCAGTGAGCATGGACCAACATGTGCACTGGCAGCTGGTTTAACATTGAATTCATCAATAGTTTTCCAACATTGCTTGGCAGACTCGCCAAATTGCAAACAAAAAAATATGTAACTCTGTAATTCCATACAAGCAATACTATGTTGTCGGGTGTTCCACCGATTCTCCAACTTCCCACTGTCCAATTTCCTGATGCCATGCCTGCGCACTGTGCCACCAGTAGTCCCAAAACGATGGCCACCTGCACAAAAACGCAGCTGCTCCCCCTGCCCTTGAGAATCCGAGTGAGAAAAAAGGCCTTTCAAAGTCCATCTGAAATTCAAGCTTTTTCATGCTTTTTCTGTCCTTCCATTCGTTGTATGAAACTCCTACTATCCCTACTTACGTTTGAACATTGAATGTCATGAATGTCTAGATGTTCATTTCGTACCTGGTGCAAGTTGCCGATAGCCCCTCGCAGCTTCAAGGGTGCAATTCTTCCGAGATAGAGTGGCACCAAAACGGTGGCAGCGCCAGCGCCAAATCCACCAACAATCCGACCCGCAGCAAACAGCAAGAGGCCCATAGATGTGTTGGCAGCGGCTAAGGGGAATAATGATCCAGAGATAACGAAAAAAATCCATGTACTTCGCAGCGAAGTGAGCAATCCTGGGCAAAATAAAGCCATAAAGCCAAACAAATTAAATGCAACAATGATGACTGACAATTCAATCATTGAAAAAACCTGTTATCATGCCGTACCTATGGTGACTCTTGCACACTCGTGGCTCTTGTGGAAGGACTCTCTCTTTTGCATTTATTAGAAGAGCTATGCGTGGTGAAAACGCAGTGATGAGAACTCTCGATTTCACGAGAATTGAAAGCCAAAGATTCCCAAACGGGAGACTGCCAAAGGCGCCAGCCATGCACCAAACAATCCTGCTGGAGATAGAATAGCCACCAGCGCTGACCATGTGAAAGAATCCTGCGGCAAGTGCAATGACCGGCAAATGCTCGCTTGTGGCACGTTGATTGCACCTGATTGTTGAGTATTAGGCAAAGGACAAAAAAACAACGTTGAAATGCCAACATTGAGTTGAGCAAAACATGTAGATACGTCAAGTGTACAGACTATGTGCAAAAAATGCAAAAACATTCGGGTCCAACAGCCACGACATGCCAAGACACTCAAACCAAATCCATATTGAAGACTCCCAGGCAGTGCAGCGAGACAGGCGATCCAAAGTTTCCAATCTGTCGAGCTCTTAGACGCTCGAGCGGTGATGCGTCGAGAGACCTTCCAGCAGCGTGCTTTGCAAACGGCGCCGAAGGCGAAAGCTGCAGCTTTGCAAGTGGGAAGAATAGACTGAGAATCGATTGAAGAATCGAAGTTCCATCTGCGATCAGCTGTGCATGTGGGAAAGAATTTCTGATCAAACACTCGCTTTGGAATGTTTGGCCACCGATTTGCCAAACAGGCGCTGGGTTGGCTGGGAAATGCCATCTCAAAACGGCTATCGAATCAATTCATGAATCAAAACTTGGATTGACATTGCGTTTAAAGATGGTTGTTTTCGGAGACGGATCTGAACATGGTGGAAGAACCAAACTGGTGAATGTCAACATGAAGTGGTGAAATGAAACGAACAGTGAGACAACACGAAAACCAAAACTCAAAAACACTATGTCGGAGATATACTTACACTAATGATCTTCTACATAATGCAGCGCCCTTACATCACGAAAGGACACTTCTTGCAACTTTGGTGCTTTGACATCGTTGATTGTCCGCAGCTTTTTTTCTTCCCTCTATTTCGGCGCTTGCGCTTCCTGTCCTCTGTTCCTTAGATTGTGCAATATGGCAAAAACATGGCAGAAAACCACGACATGCCATGCTGCCATGTGCCACTCTTCGCCTGCATCAACTCCGAGTGTGCCACTCTTCCCTCTGTCTTTCACGCCTTTCCTTTTCTTCTCTTACCACCTGGCTCCGTGAAGACTCATGGCTTAGACTTGCTTTACTCACCGTCATCGAGTCATCACCTTGCAAACGTGAGTAAAATCATGGTGAAGAGAAACTAATATGAAACCATGGATTTTTGGTCGTTTCCCGCCTGGACGGGATCTTTGGTAAAAACATCCAAGACCTTGGCTCGCGTTGGCTCGCCGAGTTTGGTTCACAGCTCGAGTGGTAAAAAAAAATGCTACATCATGCCACAAGGCATGCAAGTTATAGTCAATATTTCAATATTAAAGTCATAAATGACATAAATGAGTCACTATTAAGTTCATAGACTCAGATACTTTTCAAATTTTCAAGTGTAGTTGGTAACATTGTATACTTTCTGATGTGCAAAACAAAGGGAAGGAGTCTGACCACAAGATGGCCCAATGATTCGCATTGCTGAGGCCGAGGCAGTTTCTGCCGTAGAACGTTTTCCTGAACAAACATTTTCAAAAAACATGTGAGCAACGAAAACTTCCCAAGATTTTCAGATGCAAAATTTTCCTCAACCTAGCATCAACACAAACCCCTTCCGCAGCCGAAGATGTCGTACAAAAAGTCACAAGATCTTCACATCACTTCGCAATTCTCAATGATGATTTTGTGCTTGATTTCTGCCTGTGGTCCGGCTCTTGTCGTTGGGATCCAGCTCTCCTGTCAGGACCTCACTAGCTGCAATTCCCCTCGCGAGTCCACCGATCAATTGAAGGAAAAATCAACATCACCGGCAGCTGAGTGCATAGACACCGAAAGCAACACGTAGACCTGATAGGCACCGAAACCGAAACCCTCCAGTTGGTTTTTCACGTTTTTTTCAGTGATCTTACTACTACCAACACTATCGGAAGCATTGAAACACAACTTATTTTTCCTGCCACCTTTTGTGCTCGGGTCCGATCGGTCATGCTTGAGCTATTTATTCATTTATTTCTGTGACTTTCTATGGCGCACCTAGGAGTAGAATGCCCAAGCCAGTGAAGCCAAAGATCCCCGCGGCCAAACTACTCAAACCTCGACACGTTTGGACGTTTTGGGAGTGAAAGTCCCAAAGTCATCCAAAGTCCCCACCGAGGCTTCGACCTACGACAGCTGCTTGGAAAACGAACCTCAAGATGTGGCGAAAACATTTTTCTAAAAACACTTCAACATAGTTCAGAACTTCATAGCAGTTTTTCAACTAATTCACATGCTCATAACGATTGGCATGGCTTGAATGGCTTGAAGCGAAGTTCAAGCATTCATGGGACTTTTCCCTCCAAGCAACCCCAAACGTTGTGCAGGGTAGAAGTCTGTCTCCTCGTCTCAAAGAATGTATTGGCAGCTTTGTGAGCTGGCAAGACGTTCACTACGATGCAATACAGTCCCTTTGCAAAAGCTTGTCAGATTCCACATGATGATTGACGTAGCGGTGTAATTTCATGCAATTTCATCAAACTCAATCATCAGATTTGGGTTGCGCACCACGGGGTTCGCCAAGAACCATTCCTCAGAGTGTCTGACATGCAGCAAAAGATTCCCGTTGTTGAACGAGGTGAAGTCATGTCAAGTCTCCTGAGGTTAACATATTTAGCAGTCCCACACGACCCTCCTGTTTCTGGTACATCCAAAGTGCCCAACATGACACATGGCGTCTGCAAGAACTTTGCCGAGTCTCAGCTGCTCTTTGAGTGAAGGTCCAAAAGCCATAGCTCAGTGCTCCAACCGGGGCAGCACCCAACACACAAGCCTGTCAGAAAAAAGGCAACAGTTTTTTGGCATGTAAAATCAACAGTAACTCCTAGCGAAACATGGAGACACGAAAAGAAAAACGTTAAAAGTACTTGAACCATTCACAGTTCACAGATGTTCACAGCATTCACTCTCATTGGCCCAAGTCATAGCTTGGGTGCAGGGCAATTGGATCTACTCCATTGAGATCAACTTCTTCTTGAACCTAAGTCTCACCCTTTGAAATGACAACGTTTACCTAAATATCACATTTCTTCTTGGCATGTGGCTGGGATTTTTTGGACTCTGGACCACATCAGGATATACAGGGATCCAGCATGAACCAGCTGTCTACAAGTGCAACTTCTTGAGCTCCTTACGATCTGCTTCTGGGCTTCGGTTGGCACGGCCTGGCACAACACAAGACACAACCTGGCAGTTGACTCACTTGGACTCACTTGAAGACTTGACTCACTTGACAACCTGATAACTTTGCCACTTTGCCACTTTGCAGCTTTGCCTCGACTTGCTTCTCCTGTTCTGCTATGGTGGTTGCCAAGCGCTGGCGTAATCGCTGCGACAGTGGCACGCCTGATGTTGGCACTGTGGAAATCTGTGGAACTGGAGACGTTTTGTCGCTGAGTCCGGTGCTGGCACGCGTGAAATCCTGTCGAAGGCACAGCAAAATGAAGTCATGCAACCACCGGACTTGCCGGACTTGGCCCGGTTGGACTGTTCACATTTTGTGCTGTTCTCTCGCACGTGTGCCAGGAAAATGCCTGCTTCTCCTCTTCACCTTCCTGGACCTCTGCAACTTCCTCTGCCTTTGCGCGATTCGAACGGTGGAGGCCTTTGAACTTGTTCTGTCCATTTCTTGGATGAGAACATCGTCGGAGCCTGCAAAGCATCTGCCTTATCTTTGGAGGCAGGACTTTTGGGTTCGGCCTCGGTTGTTTTTTTTTCTCGTTTGTTTTGAGAGAAGGAACCCAGAAAAAACATACAAAAACTATTCAGAGAATTGCCGCGGCTGCTTGTTCATTAAGCTCCCCGGGCGAAGAGCGTCATTCGCTCCAAACGTCGTGGAGCAGCACCTTGCCAAAGTTGCGATTTTTCCCTCTCTGTCGGATCTTGCGCCAAGGTTTTCCGAAGTCCTTTGTTTTTTCCAATGTTCACATGTCGTGATCAACAAAGTGACAAACCCTTTCGGCTACCGAGCAGCAGAAGCTTCTGGACAATGCGCACCTTGATTCATGCACCGCTCAGTTGAGAAAATGAAGTTTGTAAAACGGCTGGTCACAAAGCATTTCCAATGAGTGGTTCAAAT
>OMLO01005090.1_pt1 | contig 11022 bp, 5 predicted proteins | sample 1674811 | NCBI WGS metagenome assembly OMLO01 (sample SAMN06265003, study PRJEB25207) | coral metagenome | isolation source: Coral host | place: Mexico:La Bocana,Puerto Morelos, Mexico | collected 2008-11-13 | reverse complement strand
ATCAGAAAAGTAGTACTCGCCCCAAAACAATGGAATTAGTGCTACTTTTGACTTACCGGTAATTATATATTAGGAACTTTTATGTTTTCAAAATGATTCATACATGCAGATATCTAATTGTTTTAACTGGGATAAATTAATGAAAAGTTTGTCCAGATATGCAACATAATTAGAATATGCAAATTATACAACAGTGATCAGTTATACTTATATATTCTTGAGAGATCGATGGCTTAAAATAAGGTTGCAAGGTTGACACTAATTTTTAATTTCAGATTTATTTGCTTCCTTTTCATGACTATTACATGCAGAGAAGTCACACTCACCATCTCGAAAAAGAAATATTTCGGCAAACTATGACCAAAGCAAAGCACCAAGCTTGACACTTATTAGTAATAGGACAGCATAATGCATTACATGTTTTTAGAAAACAGTCCTAAGAAAATATAATGGTTAAGTTTGCTTAACTCGATAGAAACACAGATTGAACTAACATGAGCTGTCGTCATAGAGATAGTGCAAGCAAAGAAAATTTCCATTTTGATATTGAAAGATGACAAGTTGATTTCTTTTTTCATTGCAGCATTTTCTAAAAAAAACTAGAAAACATTTTCTGCATGTTTCTATCGAGTTACAAAAATGCTTGTGCAAGTTTGAGAGAACTCAAAAAAGCTGTGGAAACACTTGCCTGTGGCTCATGTTCCCACAGCATTTCTTGCTCACCCAAACTTCCATTTGTTTTTCTATAACTTGATAGAAACATGGACAACATGTTTTCTATTTCTTTAGTACCAACACTTTGTTACTGTCATATCTAACCTGTAAACAAATTCCACACAATTTCACTGCACAAACACTACCCAACCAGAAAGAAACTCTAAAAAAATCTTTAAACAGAAAATGACACTCAAGTTTTAGGTCTGTGAATAGCTTTTCAGTAGAATTACAGATTTTATGGTTTGATATACAGGTGTATATGCAATATTGAAAAAAAGAACATTTAAAAATGTACAATACCTGATACAAAAAACTGACTAAATTAAACTTTACTGTATTTAACAAAAAAATAAAAGGGAACTTTTTTTATATCACAGAGTTAGGACAAGATACCCTCAAATTTGTTTATCAAGTGAATATGAAGATAGTCATAACAAGAATTTTGATGATCTGGCAGACTTTATTCGTCATGTACGCTTTCTTTTTACTTTAGTCTATTACTTGTCTTATATGCAATCAATCAGCCACCTGACAGAGTGTTTCACCACATTTCCAGTGCCTATAATTTGTGCCTGCAGTATACTTCTGAGTGTTGAATGTTGTAACGAGGTTCTCTCTTGTGCTTCATAAATCCTTCGTACATGTAGCTGGATTACTACGTGAAATCAACTGCCAGCTAATATTACTGGCATTGTCTAAGTTTAAAGGGATTATATGTTACATATGTACTGTACAAAACAAAAAGGAACACAAATTTCCACAACAAACTTTTAAAGCATGACTGTACAATGTTCAAACTTACGAAAAATATTGCCTATTTGATTAATCTTCTGTTTGTTATTACAGTTAACTGTTGCAGTGGTAACCTTAAGAATTAGCAACAAATTGAAATTAATATTTAATACTAGAAGCTAAGCTTACTACTTGTAGGGAAGGTGTGATTAATCATCTTCATTACTGCCGACACTTTCCAATACTGATAAACTGTCCTTATCCACAGCACTTTCTTGATGAGAGATAGTTGTAACAGATGTCCGATCTATAATGTCTCCATCCATGACCATGGCTTCAGCAATTGACGAAGATGTAGCTATGCCGTCACAAGCATTGATGTTGAAATTATCAAAGCTGCTTGCAATACTGACGGTACAGCTTCTTGGTCCAGGGATGAGTGACGCATGGCTGTCTCCATCTCCCACACCTCTTGGACCAATAGTGCTACTGTCTAAGCTAGAACAGTCTTGGCTCATACTGATGCTGGGCTGTTTACCGCTTTCAGTATCTACAGAAAAAAAAGATAAAAATGTAAAAGCCACGCGATGCAGGGCTGTAGGCAGGAAAAAAGTCACCACAGAGGCAATCTCCACGAAAGCTACAGCCCTGAGATGATCTTAAAGAGTATTTATACACTTCAACCATGTATTTAGACTACAGAAACTGGATAAACCCTTTGCAAGGATGAGAAGGATAATACGCTATTGCATGGACAATGTTTGACCACATATCTACACGTGCTCAGAAGACAGTTGAATTATGACATGTAGCAGAGAATTTATGAGGAACTTTGAGGTGTTTGAAATGTGGCCAAACATGGTCCTGAGTGTTTGGCATACATGTATACTCTGAGTCAAAACTACACCTAAGGAGAAATAGAAAAATAAAATCACAAAAATCTATATTGTAATACTGAATGTAAATTAACTTGTAAATAGTGCACAATAAAAAGTTCAAGTGATAGTTTTGCAACAATGTACACACAATCAAGATCTAAAATGGATTTTCTTTGTTTAAAATTAATGGGATGTTAATGAATTTGGTAACACTAGATCAAGTTTTGTTGAGGTAATTAAAGTATTTTATGTCAATTTGTATAAATCATTCCATATTTTACTTGTCTAAACTCATGGCTGGTTTTGGTTCAAATTTGAAGCATAAAAACAGCACATTAACCAATTATAACAATACAAAGCTCATCAAACAAATGGAATTACCTGCTGCTCTGTTGTTGACTGTAGCTACAACTGTGACTACCCCTGTTGTGGATCCTTTGTCAGTGCCTCGCATGCTGCTCCTGCTGCTGGACTGTGAAGTACCAATTGTTCCTGTACCACCTGCTGTAGCAGGTTCTCCCTCCTCGTCAAACTCAAGATTCACTCCCTTACCATTTCGAATGTTTGTTACTGTGGCACAGCCTCCACTGCGGCAAAGAGAAACTGGCACTACACCATAGATATAACCAAGAGCGATGGGCACACCAACACCAACTGTTAGTGCAGCCAGGATGGGTGATGCGAGGACAGACAGTGTTACTGCTCCAGTAATTGCCAAGTTACGTTTCCGCCTTGATTGATAAGGTTTATCGTACTTGTCATGGACCTGATGAAAATTACGGCACACTCAATGTCACTTGTTAGATCTTAAAAACTCAAAAACATTCAACTTCTCATAACTAATGAATGTAAAACGCAATGTTTGTTCATGTCAACAAAAGAAAATCGGCACATCCGAACATATCCAGGGAAGTAAATAGTGGGTAGAAAGTGGAAGAAAACAATAAAAATAAAAAATAAATTAACCATCTAGGAGCTCAAATTTTCTTGTTTTTACCTAAAACAATTTTTCATCTGTGATCAAGGTGTTCAGAATCTTACAGTCAAACCAAGTGAACTGTACCCCTCCAGAATATTGAACCAGCTAGTTGTTTCAAGAACACAATAATGAATTGACTATTGCAAAATTCAACCCACTAGTCATTCCCAAAATACGACTAAAGGGTTGAATGTTCAAAAATTTGTTTCAATCAATTTAATATTGATTTTTGAAATAACTAGTACTGGTAAGTTCCGAATATTCAAATAATCAATTCATCACTTCATTCTTGAAACAATTAGCAGGTTCAATAATCAAATAATCAATTCATTAACGCAACCTTGAGGGGTACACGTCACTTGGTTTGACTGTAATGTTAATCATACATGTACACATTGCAAACAATACACATTACATAAAAAAGCATTAAAAAATAGGGCTCAAAGTTTATTTTTGACTTTGGGAGCACTTGTGCAACCAGGTGTAAATTTTTAGGTGCACTGCCAAAATTGTAGGTGCATAGCTAGAGAGTTTAGGAGCAAAACTTTAAATACTGGAGCAACTGTTCCAAGAGAAAACCAAATGCTCCAAGAAGCTACTCTATAGGTTTTGATCATGAATACAATAAAAACAAATAAAAGAATCAGGATACTTCACATAAGAGTTAAGCTTGGATATTAATTTCTGAAGTCGCTTTGTTTGTCCTCTTAAACATTATCGCTTGTCGTTTGGCTCACCTTTGAAATTCTGTTCACAAAGAGTATTGAGTTTTTCAAGATCTGAGGTATTTGTGAGAACAAACATAAACTTTGCTAATTTGCCTCGCTTTCACTGAGCCCAAAAAATTTGTGGGCCAACCGGTTCTAGAAAAACTCAAACTTTGTATGTCGTAGAGCATATACAAAGCTTTCTTAACAAAACACAGGATTCTGTAACTATCGTTTGCAAAGAAAGAGCACAGATTAGCAAGCTACTGTAATTCTCATCCCCAGTTTCTATGCTTTCTGCTAGGAATGCCTGGCACTATAGAATGTACAAGTTCAAAGACCACTGAGAAATTAAAGACAACGAATAGCATACCCCAACAAAAGTAAAATGGTGTAACTTTATTATTTGGTGCCTGGTTGTGCTACATGTATATCTACGTTTATAATTTTATTTATTGTTTCAAGCTTCTGTTTTTGTCTTAGTGATTGGAGTATGTACTAGCCAAGAAAGTAAGTCAGTCTCATTGTTACATGTATTTGGTTTTTAAGGTGACCACACATGATTTCTAAGGTGCACAGGCAGAAATTTAGTCACATATGGGACCGGTTGGCTGTTGACTTTGAGCCCTGCTCCACATCAAATTAGTGGCTTAAGATGGAAAAAAAGTATCTGGTCAGCAAAATCTATGGCATTTTAGTTTGGAATTTACTTTACCGGTAAACCTTTTTTTCCAGTGAGCCAGTCACAACAGGCTGTGCATAAAGCAGAACCTCACCTGTCTTCCAACATAAACAGGAATACCAATCACCATAGCAGGAAGCACCACCCCTGCAGCAAGAGCAATTCCAAGGGGTGCACCTATTAGCGTTCCCATCTGCCAAAGGATTTTTTTCTTGCGACTCCAGGGCTTTTTACCCCAAAATGTACAACCAGAAGGGCTGAAATGTCCATAACAAAATACAAATAAGTCATTTTACAGTTGCATATATAGAGTTGCTTAATCTCCTTTATTAAACTGGCCAAAAAAACTGCCAAACTGAAAATATAAATCAGAAGGTCCTTTTTGACTGCCCAAGTTGTGTACGTGTGACTTGTTTTTTAGCACAGAGAAATCTACTGCTAAACCAAGCAAGTGTAAAATGCAAGTGCCACTCTAGATAAAGTAAACAGGAATGTATATCATTTTCAGGTTTTGTAGGTCGAATATAACTTGATCTGACTTGATCTGGCCTGATCTGACTCTTATTGGCAATTAATTGTTATGATTTATACCTGTTAGCTTATTCTTGGAAAGTGCACATCATACAGTATGATAGTTTTTAATCAAGCCATTGAGATTTCTTAATTTTTCTGATGTTAATATTGCATGTTAGTTTTTTTGACTTGAGAAAAAAAACAGATTGTTTCACAGGTTAGAGACAGTTCATCTCAGGAACCTTTATGCAGCTCTTTGTCAAAGCCAACTTAAAGCTCTTATTTTAAAACCTGTTGTTACTTGCTTTATTTTATGGTGAGAAATGATACTGATACCAGAGAACTAGAAAACCAGTCAGCCCCAATCAGTTAGGGTTGATGCATTCATTTGCTCCCAATAACGCAAGAACGCTAGCAGCATGACGCTCCTACTACACCTCATGTTTTAAATAAATGTAAAGTAAACAGAATTCAAGGATCATTTTGAATTAATTCAATTTGCCCTAATCTGACCCATGTTGATAAGATGTGGGAACCATGAGCTGAGGAACATTATGGTCCAAGGTCTAAATGACAGTACACATAAAAAAAAGGAATAATATCATGGCATGTCTTAGATCTGTAGAGTGTGGTTGCAAAAATTTTAAGCCTTTGAAAATAGATTAACACCCGAGTTTCCAGAACTGCCCTTCACAGAAATCTTACAATAGGGATGCAAATAAAGGTACATGTAAAAAAAAGGAATAATATGGCATGTGTTAGATCTGTAGAGTGTGGTTGCGAAAATACTATGCCTTTGATAATGGATTAACACCTGAGTTTCCAGAACCGTCCTTCACGTAAATCTTACAATAGGGATGCAAATAAAGGTTACACCGAAACGTGACCAATCTTTAAACAAGAATCTTGAGTTAGGATGCCAAGAATCCTTACACAGTCAGGAATACAGAAACCACAACATATAACTCATCTTGAAGAGTTGTGGACACGGCAAAAACTGCGATAAATAAAAATAATGCTTTACATGTACAGTGTATTAAACAAAAAACAAGGAAACAAAAAAAGTTGTCAGACAACTGGCAGTCCAGATTTTGAGTCAGTTACTGTTAGTGACTTGCATAAACTCATAAGCACTTTTATGCTGAAACCCCAACTGCTGTTACACTAGTTAATTGAAAGAACACTGTCAAATACAGTTGGTAGTTTCAAATAGTTTCAATGAATACACTTTAAATTTACAATATTAACAGTGTTAGGCTGAAATCAATAACAAGTCATTTAGGTTACTACATGTAAAAGTTAACATACATGTATAAATGGTATAAAGTTAGAAATAAAAAGTTATAACCAAACATGATGATATAGACATGTATAATTCAATCTACTTGTAAAAATACTGACTACTTTAGTCCATGAAATCACTGCATTGAATCGAAGAGCACTGGCAAAACTCCAAACTTCTTAACATGGCAGACAACCTTTTTGACTACAAGCCAGATTTTTCAACTTTAGTGCAAAAGTGACCCCATCAAAGGTAGACATACTCACTGCAAGTTGCAACCAGTCACCTTAGAAAGTGTCTACCTTAAAATGGTGTCTCCTACAAGGCCACTGTTGTTAACACTCGTTGATGAAGTACATGTAGGTATCCTCAATAAAGATTTACTCTAATTAAATGCACATGTCATAAAGAGAGGTGAGTGACTGACAAGGGTGCTCTTTTGATAAGTACCCGTTAACTCCACATGTGCATTGGCAGTAGCAAAGCGGTTCAGATGATGGGCTGGCTGGCTACATGTAATGTCCTCATGATGTATTATTAATGAGTAATACATCCCCCTAAACCTGTACACACACATCTGTACCCCTCTCCACCAAGTTACATGTTCAAGTATACACATTGATGGGTCGGGCCAATGGTTACAAAAACCTGCCAGAATAACTATGGGGTGAGTGAGAGGGTTCCCGAGATGGAGTAAAGATCAGTTGATGACAACAAATGATACCTGGAATGTGTAAACGTATAAACATGCTATTACACACATTCATCACGTTATCTAACACACCAAAATGCTAGAGCAAAATTTGAGCGCGTCTTTAACAAGAATGGGACTCTAGCATTATGACATACCTTAAGTAATGCAGATCAGAAATCTCTTTCATGCACAGCCAACAAAACTCGGCACCACACACTGCACAAGTCATGTGATTACAAGATCCGTCATCCATCTTTATAATAAAAGCTCCACAACGTGGGCATGGTTTCATGTCATCAGACCCATTTGAATTACGTCCTTCAGATCCAGAAATTGATTTTATGTGAGTAGCACGTCGAAGTCTTGCAGCATCACATGTCAAATTCGGATGCCAGATTTGCTTACAGTGGTAGCAGAATTCAGTGTTGCAACCAGGTCTTTCACATTGCAATTTGGGACAACTTGCACAACCTGATGCAATGACTGCAAACCCACAATCTGGAGCTGGGCACCAGCGGCAATCTGGATCAGCAACTAAGGTTCTACGAAGAGTAAACTCGTCATATTTTGCCATTAAGATATCATCATTTAGAATTATCTTGATGTCATTCGGATGAAATCTTTCTGAACACTCAGGGCAAGTTAAGTTCACTCTTGACTCATTAATTTCAATTGTCATGTACTGTCTCAAGCACTCAAAACAAGATCTATGTTCGCAAGTGGAGATTTCTGGAAACAGAGATTTCGACCTCATAGCGTAGCAAACGGGGCAGATAGCTAACGAATCAGTACTGTTTTTTCGCGTAAATTTGTCCGAGGAATTCTCCCCTTTGTACGTCTTGGAACGTCCGAAAATCCTTCTGAGCGAGAAGCGTCGATCGTCATTACGATTCTGTTTAGGGGGTGCCTCCTCCAAAGCACTTGCTTTAGTCCTTTCCACTTCAGCTCCTCTGTCTTTTGCCATTTTGAATTAAGCTCAAGTCCTGCGAGGATTACACAACAACGGAAACAATCATTTTAGTTTTCGTCATGTTCGCTGGCGATTTGCCTCAAAACACACTCTCACAGCACTTATCTATGTATATGCTATTGATCAAACGAAACTTGATTTATGTGCCTATTCTTGCTGGCGAGGATTTTGACCTTCTGGAAGCCTACGACAGAATCGATAATATAAGCCTACCCGTCTTATTATTTTTCGAACGTAAGTTCAAGGTTCATCTTTCGCGATGATTTCGGCGATAATTTTTTTTCAGATATGTGCCTCCATTTCCACCTAAGAAATTGACACAACACTTAAATTGCTTCTGAGGGGAAACATCATAGCATTTTTCTTTTTTCGGTTCAAAATTTTCGTGAAACTTCCGTTAGCGACGGCGACCCGTCAGCAGTAATCAAAACAAACGACAGCGTCTCCGATGTGTTCCTGTTTCTCGTGCGGAAAGATTAACACACAGAGAACTTATGCACCATACCTCAATAAATAAAATTGACAACGAATATAGCGACTCACCTTTCTGTCGATATATGATCTCTTAATTCCAAGTTCAAACTAAATGTCAAACATTCCACATTTACAACGCCTAACAAGTCTTCAACTGCACGCAAAGAAAATTTTGGCACGAATTCAGTTTCTTTTTCAGTGAACTAGATTAAACACAGAAGTCGTGGCGATAGACAGGTTCCATTGAAGTGATCACAGCAAAAGACAGTCTTTACTTCAAATGCAATTTAACAGCCAAACTGTGTTTAAAATTCTGTTCACTCTTCACACTCTGGGCCAGTGCAGTCTGGTAGCTTTCAGACGATTACAGTCGTGTATGAGCTTAATTTTCAAGTGGTATCGAGCTTAATACAGGTTCACCGTTAGTTATCTTGACGGAATACTACTAAGCAAACGAACTTGCGGAAAAAATGAAAAGACTTCACTGGTCGTCGACAAAATAAACGGTCCTTCTCTCCGGATCTTTGCCAAAACAATTGTTTTGCTTCATAGTCATGTGACCAAGCTGGGCGAGAAGGTTGACGTCACGTAAAAGACGTCACGTATCCTGTGTACTGGTTCCCAGGACCTGAGAGACAAAAGATCAACATCTCAGCCGCAGTTAGGTGAGCAAAATGTCATTGTTATAACTTTTTGATCGAATTAATGACGTTTCGAAGAACAAGGAAGTTTTACCTCTTGGCTAGTTTCGTCTTTGTGGTAATTCTGTTCTTCTTTTCACACTGGAAATCATACAAGATTCTCGTTCAAAATACTCACAAACCTAGAAATCGCCTTTTCGTTCAAGAATCAAAACAGCTTGATGAAAGGAGCAACTTGGAAGCTCAAAGAAACGATTCGAAATGCAGATCGGAAAGCGGCGTACAAACGTCAGCTCACTGCGTCAACGAAGGTGATAATGAAAATATTGTGGTTTTATTTATAGTTTGATGACGCATCTATTAATACGTATTAGTGCGGTAATGTTCGATTATTACCTTCAATACTAATTAGTCTAAAAATGAAGTTGTTTATTTGCGTTTCTCTGGAAGCGTCAGTTTATAGCGCTGCTGATCAAGCAACGTTAACAATAATCACAATAATTGTCACAATAACTTTTTTTAAAGGTATAAGTTAATTGGCATTTTTTTTTCAAAAGGAAGGCAAATAAATTGAAAATAATTGGGTTTAATTTATTATCTCGAGGTGGGAACAAAAAACATGGCAGATGCCCCACCCATATTTTCAGGCTCATTCAGAGATAAACTGTTCTAAATATATCACAATGACTGGTGTTAAATTAATTTTTGTACACATGGCTTGTTTACTTACATTTATCCTTCTATTGGTCACGACATTGCATTATAAAGAATTCTTTGACAGCAATATAATTATATGCAACAGCTACTTTTTGGCTTTTTGTTAGTTGCGATGGTTGTATTTTATTTCAATGTGCACGGTTCTGAAAAATTGTGCTCAAGTAAGCGTAAATGTATGTGTCATTGAAGAATTAATGAAGTATGATCTTTTACTGACAAACAACAAATGTGAAAGATTTTTATTTAAACTGATCATCTTGGGAAGTTTTAAGAACTCGGGTATTAAATGGAGTTAACTTCATTTGATTTGTGATTTGTGATCAAAAGGAGATGATTATAATTAATTAGAGAAGAAAATTATGTTTGCCTTGTCTACCACATTTGAAACCAAAACCACAAGAGTGTCAAATTTTCTGGGGTTGTGTAAGGGATAGGCAAATGCCTGAACCCCTAGGATAATAAAATATCCACCACTTTTTGGATACTGAGGTGAATAATTGTTTTAGTATATACCACACAAGCTGAATAACCAACCAAAACCACAAGGTGTCAAGTAAAAATAATAATAACATAAGTAATAAAATTTCAAATGCTCCACCGTCATGCCAGGATTAAGGCCTGAGTAAATGGACACTGCTGTAATTATAATTGACTGATGCATAAAAAAATATGTATAATTTGTACGTATGGTTTTTTTTGCATACTGTTTCATTTTTAACTTGTAAAGTAAAAGTGGTAGCCCTTTAACAGAAGGGAAGATAGATGTTTCCTAATGAAGAGTAATTTTTATTCAAAGGTATTTTAGGTGTTGCACCATCTGACAAGGCAAATTATCGACCCAACCCAATGGGACTCTTTGCTTGCTTGGATGGAGAAATGAGAGTCAGCTGGGCATCAGTGAATGATGATTTCTGTGACTGTGGTGATGGTAGTGATGAACCAGGAACTGGTGCATGTCCAAACACTAGGTAAGATTTGAAGTCTGGACTATAGCCTGCAAACATCTCCTGGCGAGGTTGAAAAAAAATTTCAGCGG
>OMLO01005089.1_pt1 | contig 11024 bp, 7 predicted proteins | sample 1674811 | NCBI WGS metagenome assembly OMLO01 (sample SAMN06265003, study PRJEB25207) | coral metagenome | isolation source: Coral host | place: Mexico:La Bocana,Puerto Morelos, Mexico | collected 2008-11-13 | reverse complement strand
TGCTACTTTTTTCCACTGTGATTCCCCATTCCACTGTTTCAAACTGAGGGTGAAACAGAGATCGTTATGACTCAGCCAACCTCTTTTTTGGGGTACCAACCCACCAGCCTGCTCCTGGAAAAACCGTACAACATGTACAAAGTACTAATAGATCTTTGATAGAGGTCATGAACCGTCACGTTTTGCTTGCATTTTTTCAGGATCCCACTGGCAAACCGCCTCTTTTAACTAAGGCACCTATTTTTCCAAAAATATATCTAAAACAAACACGTGTATCTGTATAAATATGTATATACAGATACACACTATGTCGTTCATAGTAATATATGTAAGTACATTGAACAACACATGTACCCCTAGCCTCTTGTTGCATATACAAGTAGGTCAAAGAAGGACGTATATATATATATATATAAATCATATATATATATATATATCATATATATATATCATATATATACAATATACATATATATATATATCATGTATATGTCATGGACCGGTCAACAATTGAGAATAATTCCTATTGACGTTATTGGCAAGTATAATTTGCCTCAAACAGCCGACCTGGAGGTAATGAAATAATGGTGACATGTGCCAATGGTGGATTCATTGATACGTAATAGATATAGATCGTGTAAGGAATGAACGTGGGTATACATATAGAACGGAAATTAAAAGCATGCCACGCGGTTAATTGAGGAATTCATTAGTTCACTTGGGAAAATAACAAGTTGGCGGCTGTTTCCATCTACAGGGCAGTTGTTTTGAAGCTTGGGGTTTGGTTCCAACAAGTTGATACCCCTCCTGAAACTGACAGCTCGCACCCGAAAATGGATGGTTGGAAGATGAATTTCCTTTTGGGAAGACTTATTTTTAGGGGCAAGCTGTTAGTTTTAGGAAGGGTAAGTTGTGTGTTTTTTCTGTCTATTCCGGAGGACCCTGGAAACGTAGCATCTTTTATCAGGTAACGAGACTCGACCCCGGAAGTTCCAGAGATATATGAATCGGGAACTGGAAGATGAGGGACATTTGGCAGCTTAAAAAAAAACACTGCCCCCATGTACCTTTCATGGGTTCGGAGATCCAACAGCCTCCCAGCCTCCCAAGTGTCCAACATGAAGATCCAACAGCCTACCCCCCCCCCTGAAAACTAACAATGACATTGTTCAAAATCCCCCAAAAATCAATAGGGATTTTGCATCGAATCAAATTTGCATTGGAATTTTCCATGTCATGTTAGGATTTCGGACGGGTAAATTTTGCAGCCAAGAGTCTGAGAAGAACAAAATATCCAAGGCCATCTCCCAAATCGCCGACATCACCGGATCGATTCGACTCGGACTTTCAGCTGTCTGAGAACCTGTCAGCCGTTTCGAACAACGGACAGCTCGGGGACCGTTTTTTTAAACAAGGGGTTCCCAAGGAACCGTTTTTTCATTCTGGGCATATCTGGATGAATATTGCTTTATTCACTCCTCCAAACTTCTATGGAGCGCAGCACGCTCTTTCTTTTTCACCAATCCAACTTGCTCAGAAACAAGCTGGTGTGAAACTCACTGGGACAGGCGTCACCCCCTTGTTGTTGGACACTTCTCACAATCTAATGCTTCCGAGGCCAAGCACTCATGTGGTTTAAACCGGAGTTTGTGTCCAACCCACTTTTTCTCTAGAACAGAGGATTCCCAGTTCTCCCCTTTGAAGTTTTTGTTGGGTCCTCTGTTCCCCTTGTATGCTTGTGTGACGCAACACAAAACATAAAGTAGTAGGGGGGTCTTGAAACTGACTGGAGGGTTTCAAGAAAACCAAGATGATATATTTGACAGGAGCAGGTGCTCTGGTATGCCAGGTGCAACCTGTTGGGAGCCAAGACGATTTAATAGTTCGAAATCGAATCTACTTGGACCGTCACTCAAGTTGCTCTTTGACTCTACTCTGTCAATATATATTGAAAGCTTCTGGGCGGCAGCCGCTAACCAGTAAACTCCCACAAGTTCAGATGAATCCGACTTGGGTGAATATCCTTTGATTAGACTGGCGGAGGCTGCATCGTTGTCCACAAAGTGGATTAACTTGGCATTGGCTAGGGTAGACTGCCACGTAAAGAGGGAAACGGGTCCTGCCAAAAGCTCAAGTTGGCCCATATACGCCTTCTTGGGAAGCCATCTGCTTACCACTGATGGCGGGACCGCCCATGAAAAATGTTGTAGGATTGGCGTGTGAAACCTCTGATCTATCAGGACGCCACCCACCCCAAAACGTGGTTCTCTTTCAGGGACATCTGAGGCATCGCTATATAATACAAAAGGAGGCAAGGGTGTGTGCAATTTAATTTCCCTGGGAGGACACACTCGCAAAAACTCCTGCATGAGCTTTAAGGAGGTTTTGAGCGAGGGGTTGATTTCAGAAGAATCAAAGGCTGAATACTGCCTGGTCCTAACTCCAAGGGAAGCACAGCGACCTGCTTTGCCGAATAGAGTACTGCAAAGAAAACCAAACTTTCCAACAACACTGGCCGCTTGACTAGCAGTCAGAGTATTGATTTTGATGCATTCATCAATGGTGTGAATAAGGTTTCTTGCACGTGACTCCTTTGCCTTTATGATAAAGGTCCCTGAAGCCACGTTGGTCAAATCGAAAACCACTCCCAAGACATCTGCTGTAGAACTTGGCAGCTGCGTCTTCTCGGGGTCGAAACCTATACCCAAGAGGGCGGCCATCCATTTCAAGCAGACACTGTTGGGCTTTAAGGGCATGTTGCTCTCTGCTGACAATCCAGTAGTCGTCAAAGAAATGATCACATTGGAGTTTTAGCCAGCGGCAAGCTATTCTGGAAAACCACTCAGCGAGTCTATAGAAGTTCGGGACTGCATGGCCAGCGCCAAAAGGTTGGCCATAAATCTCGTGCAGTTTAACCTCCTTAGACACTGGGTCGAATATGGCTGTGATTGAGGATGAGACGTCACTATCTGCCAATGCAACTTGCCGATAAGCGGCTCTCATATCAGCTGTTGAGAGGGTGATTCTCTCTCCAGGAAAAGCAGCTGACATGGATTTGATCATTGTTGCAATATAGTCGGTATTGGCCATCTCAATCTTCTGCATCCTCTTTGCCGCCAGATTAGTCCACCCTGCTGTATGGTCGTCAATTCTACGGAACTTTTTCTGACCAGAACTGTTCACGCCCTGCGCCAACCCAAAGGATGGCACCACATTCATAAAACTTCCATGGCATTTTATGGCCTCCTCTAGGGACATTGAAGGGCCCATACTCCCTTCTTCGATTTCTTTCTGGGCTTTCCTCCAGATGGCAGCTGCCATTTCTGGTGTGCCCAGTTCAGCCATGAACTTTGTCCTCCTTATCGAGGAAACTCTGCGTCTCTTGGCTGATGACAGAAACTCTTCTCTGCTGACCTTCTGCGGTTCCACCTGAGCCAAGAAGAAGGGTGACTGCAGAGCAGTTCCTGTTATGGGCATGCCGGTGGCACAGAGAATTGGAAGAAGCTCGTCCTCTATGCCAACCTCTCTCTGTACGGCTTCCATAAGCCCCAAATCCAGTTTCTCTCCTAACTTTTTGAAGGAGGAACTGCTGAGACTCTTCAGCTCTATATCCCTCTTCCTGACGGATGGCGACGACTTCATAGATTTAAGCTTTGCCAATCTCTCATCACGGAAGGAATCAAGGTCGGGCTCGGAAAGCTCCCACTCGAGCATCTCCATGTGAAGTCTCTTGAAACCTCCTTCGTGGTCAAAGGGGTGTTCTAGTCCTAGAGATTTCTTCATATGGGCCCAGGGATCATTCAGCCCATCGGCAATCAACTGTGTTCTCTTTCCGAATGACGGCTGCCTTCCGGAAGACACTGCCAACACTCTGTTGGTCTCAAACTCCACTCTTGTGGGTACCTTGAATGCGTCTGTCGTGACTGGCATCACAGAGGAGGAATTGGCAGTCTGGTTCGATTTATCACCCGTCTGCGCTTCCCTCTTCTTTTCATTGCGACTCCCTCCTTTTACTGGAGGGGGCAAACTCTCTCCCACGTACCTTCTCGATACGGCTTCGGAGAGGGGAGCATTAGGTCCTGAGTAGACTTCAAGGAAACTCCTGATGGTCCCAGCTTTGACCTCGCGGGACAGTCCCTCCGCGTAAGCAGCACAGAATCCTTGTGGGTATTCTCTCTCCTCACCAGTGATATACTGATGGACACGACCCTGTGCCACCACTGGTCTCCACTTCTCGTGGGGTCTTCCAGTTCTATCGCACATCATACCTCCCGAGCAGATCTTCTCGAGGACACGGAGACCCTCTACGTTGTGAATCAACGCCTGGGCTTTCTTTCTTCTACTCCCTTCAAACATACATGTGTGGTACTCGCTAAGATAAACACCTGGTTCATTCTTTAGCGCAATCCACTCGTCCAAGTCCATAGCAATGGACCTCAAGGGGTGTTCCAAACTGAACTTTCTCCCTTGTCTATGCAAGGCCAGGGCTCTCCTCCCCGAATCTCGAGCCATAAAACTGTCGTTGTCCAACCTCACTCTGGCTTTCTTGCTAAGCAATTTCACTTCATGAGGAATGCCAAGCGGAAAAGACGACGAACGAAGAGGCTTTGGGGGGTTTGCGACTCCTTTGATGGGAATTTCTCTAGCCCGGGAAAAGGTTGCACAGTTAGGTGCAAGATGCGAAAGTGAGGCCTCTTCCATCTCAGAATCTAGGACGTCAACCTCTTTAAAAACATCCCTTCCCCTAAGCAGATCCCAAGGTTCAAAAACTTTGAAACGACCGGCAGCAAAACTCTCAGCCCTTTTTTCGTAGACATCAGTCCGGTGACCACCTTGGGCCAGATGGCAGTCCCGGAGCTGTCCCTAGCCAGACTTCTTATCAGTCTTGGCCTTTGCAGCTTTCTTTGCCTTACGCTCCTCCCTCTGCTTTTTACGATAGCCTTCTGGGAGGGGGCAAAGGGGTTCGTGAACTTTCTGACAAACCCAGCACTTCTTGCCTGACTTCTCCTGAGATTTTTTGCCGTGGTCACCCTTCGGCTCGTTATCTTCAGGGAGCGTTCGCTTCGTACCTTTTGGCTCCTCAGTCTTCTTTGTGGTGTCGCGTCTCTCCAGCCCCTGATCCGGGTGATGCTCCGGGACCGGGTCTAATAACCTCCACAAGGACACCGACTGGTTTCCCAAGTAGTACTGAAGGCAATCAGCAATCTCTCCTTGCTTCTCAGACTTCCAACGCAGAGCCTGGCGCATGACCTCTCGGTCGAACTTCCTCACTTCATTTATAGTGGGGGTTCTCATGCCTTCTGCAGTGCGCTGTCTGAGGAGGGAGTAATACTTCTCATGGAGGGAACTCATGAGAGGAAAGGGCACCAGCTCCAGCATTGCAAAGCTCCTTGCCCTTAGATCCAGCACTTCGCGCAGTGACACCAGACCTGTGATCTTCTGCACGCCCTCTAGCTCAATCTCCTGATCGTGCACCTCCAAGTGCTTGCCACCGACCAGGAAGACCGCCTGCTTCTCCTTCAGGCCAGAGCCGCTTCTTCGTGCACGGTCCTCTTGCTCCATGGAGACAAAGTTCTCCCACTCCATGTGGTGGTGTTTTCCTGACAGGGAGTGATTGTTTGCCAGGCGTTGCAAGGTCCACAGGGATGGACGCTCAACGTCCGAGGCAGGCTGTGACATGCCGTTTGCAACGGCCTTCTTCTCAAGCTCCGCCGCTGCAGCCAAAGTGAACTTGATTCGATCACCCGTTCCAATCCCGGATGTCAAATCATCCAACTCGGCCTTGCGCAACGTAGATCCAAAAGACCAAAGCTTTCGGAGGCATGCAGCGTCATCTGACCTCTTCCACTCTCCCCATGTCACACCAACCTTGTCATAGGTCTGGAACTGACCCCCTGAGTCTCGATATCCTCCCTTCTTGTGGACTATATCTTCGAGAAACTTCTCGAGGTCGTCTCTAGAAGGAAGGCGGTAGAACAAATCCTCAAAGCAGTCGATGCCCTCCTTCTTCAGCACGATGAAGTCCGACTCCGCCACGTTGAACCGGATAGCACCTGTTTCAAAAGAGCTAACAAGGCGAGATTGGGCCATGGCTGTCGTCCGATCTTGAGCTGAAACTGCTCGCCGAACGACTGGTTATCATGATACTTGGAGGAGGGAACTCTCCAGAAAAACTCACACAGGTGACCAATGGCTCTTGCTACTAGGACCCTGCTGTCCAGAACCACATCTTGCTAAGAAGCCAACATGTCATAAGGTGACGGCCCCCATGCGGAGAAAACTCTCGAAATTTTTCAAACTCTCGTCTCAGTCGTCATCCAACTGTACATCGAACTTTCACTAGACCCTATACGCCCGGCTCTCAAATGTCCTTTAGGTCCACCTTCTCTGGCTTTTTCTGAGGAGGTGAAGCTTCGCTTGCCGTGGCACCACTCGAAGCGATTTCTTTCAGCTCTGGCAGTTCCTCGACCTGATCCGCATCCTCTTTCTCATCCGGGCTGCTTTCAGCGGGATCACAATGGACTGAGCAGAGGTGAGGCCGCTCATCAACGTCCAGGTACCCAGCCAGTCTTTCGCACTTCAAAGCGCACCGCCTTGAACACCTCATGATAAGCTCAGCCCCATCGATCACCACTTTCTTCTTTCGGGCGCAAACCTTGTCACAACACCCGGTCTTCACCTTTCCGAAGCACTTTCCACAAAAGGTGGTCTTCTTGCTGAACTTCTCCTCCACGCTCAGCGCTGCAAAGCCATTGGCCCTTGTACCGCATCTCGGCAAGCCGGGTTCCATCACGCTGGGCTTATGAAGGCTGCCTCTGAGGCTTTGTGGCACTTGAAGGTAGCAACTCTCGTAGAATTCCACGGAACTGCTCTCGCCTCCTGGAGACTCACCTTCATGGATCTGAGGGTCTTTCTTCTCCTCGTCGAAGGTGGCATCAAGAACTCTCTCTAGCTCTTCTTGGCCAATAACCGCAGCCTTCTCTTCAGCGATAAGGACTTCCGGCGTGAGGCCTTCGCCATCGCTTGCTGTCTTGTCCAGCACCGCCCGGGCTACATCCCTGATTTCAAGGCCCTGTGGAGGGGGAGCTTCCACTCTGACCTTCTCAACGTCCTTCAGAGCCAGCTGGTAGTCAGCATTTTCATCTGCTCCGGGAACCAACGGCACTTCTGGGCCCAGGGGTAGACCCTCAAGCGTCGCCACAAAACCTCCTCCCCTGATATAGTTCAGCACAGTCTCCTGCGCATCGAGGACCAACAATTGGGCCTCCCTCAAGTAGGTGTCCGGCATACTCTCACGCTGGTCCTTCCAGTTCCCTGCAAACCTCACCGCTCTCGGCGATACTTTGCAGTGCATCATGAAAGACGTCAACGTGGCCTTCGACCCGTGCCATCTCAAGTTTGAGGCTTGCACTTTGTCGAGCCCAACATCCACTCCTTTCTCAAGGGCATCCAACAGTAATGCCCTGACAAAGCCCACGTCTTGGGAGAAGGAAGCAACTCCGACTTTTGCTGACTTTCCATCCGGAGAGAAACTCTTCCCCGTGTGGTCGTGCAACTGCCATGAATCTCTAAGAGCAACTTCACCAAGATCGCAAGCCAGTCATCTGAGTGCTCCGTTACCCCTAGGTAGCTCGCCACCCAGGGTCTAACTCCTGTCTTCGACTGAGCATCCAAAGACCTGAGCCCCTACGATCCCCTCCGAGCCCCTGCGTCTCACCCATTCAAGGTTTCCCATGGGAGTCCTTGCCAAGTCATCCCATCTCATGGAGGCTTGGCAGCAAAGGCGTAACTTCCCTGCTGCCACTCTCACTCCCAAAGTCAAGGTGGGATCACTGATGGCACATTCCAAGAAATCCAAGGTGGCTACAGGGATCATCTCGGCCTGGTTCCTTGGCCCCTTCTGGTTTGGAAGCCAGGTCCACGAGCTTCTTTGCCCTGCGGTATGTGATGGCCTCATCACTGAAACCAAAACAGTCTGCAAAGTACTTCATGGCGAGATATGCGACTTTCGGGCTATACTTTCCTTTTCTATCGCTCTTCAAGTGATGAAGGAAAAGCCAGAAGACATCTCTATTTGAGGGAGGGCTGAGCGTTTTCTCCTTGGACTCACCCAACTGGGCTTTGTACCATCCAAGGTAGCTCTCCATCAACCTCACATACATGAGACCGGTGGCGGCCCTCTTGGGTCTCGTCAACTCAGCGAAAGCTTCGCCGTATTTATCATCGCTCAAGCCTCTCAGGATTTCAGAGATCTCCATTTCCTGATTCAGCTCGTTGAGGTCTGTGTAGAGCCCCAGGCATCTCTCGTCAAACTTGAGGAGGGCCTTTGACTCCTTCTCCTTACTCCCTTTCGCTGCGGCTCCAGCTACCGGTACAGGGTCCCTCACCTTGAGGGGTTCCAACTTCGGAGCTGCTGGGAAAACCGGAGTGACTGCTGGTTTGGAGAAGTCACCCCTCTTATCCACTTCCTCAACTTCTCCCGGGGAAGCCAATCCAGAGTCTCCGAACTGACCACTCCCGAGGTGAGGACCCTGATAACGTGCTGGTTTCCTCCAGCTCTGAGACTGGATGGCCGGTCCAATCTTGGATGGATGGAATGGAGACCTCCTTCTGCTTCTAATGCTAGAGGTGCTGCCTCCAAGACTTCCCACCTCCGTCTCATCCATGGGCTCCATCTTCCGACTCTCAAGACTTTCCGTCTCGCTGTCAGAAACGGGATGAGCAACTATGCCGTCTCTACTGCCACGACCATCTCTGCCACCAGCCTCGCCGACGTCCATCCTGACGCGTCTCGGGCTCTTGGCTCTCTCGGCAACAAAATGTCCCCGAGGCGCCCTCCGCCTGCTTCTGCTGGTCGGGCTTCTCCTATCCCGGTCTCTCCTCCTGCCACGGCTATGTTTTCTCTCGTGGGAAGGTTTTTCCGACCTCTCACTGCGACCATCTTGTCTCTCCCCCGATCGCGGAAGTCGTGCTCTCTTCTTAAAGCCCGAGCCCCAAGAAGGTGAAAAGTCTCTGTCAGACCCCACAAACTTTTGCTCTGCCGCGAACCTTTCAAAAGCCCTTACTCCTTCGTCCCCCATTCTTCCGATCTCTCCCCCTGTAAAGTAGGAGAAAAAGGCTTGGAGTTTGAAGGGTCAGGCTCCTTGAGCCAAAATGGCACCGTCGTACCATCTTGCAACATTCACGCAAGTATGTGATTCCACACACAGCACGAGTATATCTAAATACATACAACATGTATATCTGAATAATATATACATGCCTACAATATCCAAACAAAGACAGTGTAATCATATTATATAAATATATGTATTTATATTCATATTCATTACATGACCACGATATATTCATGTATACACACTGTATAGATATTATATATTATCATATGCTGTATGCTATGCATATATATATAATATGTATATAAGATTCTGAATTTAATGTACATTCATCAACTCTTGTGCCACTTCGAAAAGACTCAGGATCGCCCCAACGGATGGGCCTGGCCCAGCAGCATAGCTCCAAGATGTTCTTCGGGTGGCGCTCCCCAGAGTAGCTGGGAACACAAAGTCATTACCTTAGTTGGCAGAATATGAATGAATTATAATGAAATACAATGAATATGACATATATAATGATACAGTATATAGTATATTGTATATTTATATTATGAAGATACACGAAATGTCTGTATATACAATGAAATAATATGAAATAGATGGATTTAGAGTTTTAGATATTGTTTTGAACCACTGACTATGGAGTCTTGTGGAGTCCATGACCCAACAAGTCACAAGTCAAAATCTGACAGACATCGCCGAGACACCATAAATGTTGATGGTGCCAAGACATCCAAAAGATAGCACAAAGCTAATGGTCCACTGCCTTGTGGGTCCCCACTTGCCAGTCCATTAGTCTTCATTGTTGCATACTGCACACACACACAAATTGTCAAACATCGAAATATCATTTAACCATATACTGCTCTTCTTGGATAAAACCCTGCATCATCGTGCTAGGATACAAGGAACCTAACGATAGTCTCCTCAACCGGCTAAGGCTCTAACATACAATGAGGTCGGTCTGCATCAAATCTCGATTCCACAGGCTGCCAAGTTCACCTAGTGCTTCCTGGACTGACCAGGTGACCTCCTCCTTAGTGCTTCAAAGGTCTTGAAGAACGTCGAATACCATTTCAACGTAAACGTGGTTAGGTTCCAAAGCATAGAAAATAACAAAAATCGTCAAAATCAACGAAGGTTTAAGGTGTGGCTTTAGTTTCCAACAGTTGATGTTTTTCTGTTGCATCATCTCTGAGGGGCCGTGCATAAAAGCCAGAGCTGTTGAACATGCCCTTCAAAAGTTCTGCCTCACTTCCACCATGACCATCCTCTCATCATTGCTTTGGACTGCAAACCCTGAGGGAGGTACAACGGCATCATCTTCACAAGGCGAGCCAAGCATCTGACCTCATTGCGAAAATCCATTTGAGATGCTCAACAAATGCCCTTCCAGATTGCAGTCAGGTGACATTTGTAAACACAGGCGTGCTTCAATGACTTGTCTCCAGGTCGACCATAGCAAGGGTGACCAAAATAGGAGACATCCAAATTGCCTGAGTGAACTGAATCATTTGATTCTTTGCTCTTTGCCAATTCTAGCGTGTGAATGTGAAGGATGATATTTCAATATATTTCGTATCATTTCATCATGTTCATCATAGTTCTTCGGGTATAGTGGTACTTGGAATGCCCAAAGGGAAGAGCAGGGGAGCCATGTTGTGGCCCAAAATTTGTCAGACATCATTACTATCTTCACAAAACAAGTTGCTGTCTGGACTTGCTGTGCTGGCTACATCACCTGCAACAGTCCATGATGAATCCTTGTGTGCTTTCTGGGTGGCCAATAGCAATCTTCTGATCAGAAAGTTGGAAACATATGGAGGAACATAGCATCCATGCATCCACAAACAGGAGTCACAAGTGTGGCAAAACATGGCAAAACAGCCAAGCTTGGCTTTGGGATCT
>OMLO01005088.1_pt1 | contig 11025 bp, 6 predicted proteins | sample 1674811 | NCBI WGS metagenome assembly OMLO01 (sample SAMN06265003, study PRJEB25207) | coral metagenome | isolation source: Coral host | place: Mexico:La Bocana,Puerto Morelos, Mexico | collected 2008-11-13 | reverse complement strand
GACTTATGTAACATTTACGGAAAAGAAAACATCGGACTTTACAGAGACGACGGACTGGCAGTATTCAAGAACATCACATTAGAAAGGACATTACTAGACATTTTAAAAGTCACGGACTGAGCATCACAATTGAAACTAACCTCAAGATTGTCAACTGCCTCGAAGTCACATTCAATCTCAACAACGGAACGTACTACCCCTACAGAAAGCCTAACAACCAGCCTTTATATTTTCAAACACAGCAATTGTAGTGTATTAGGACCCAGTTCCTCACATCCGGGCGAGTAACGCCTGACTGTTAGAATCGAAAGCATGATCCCGATGGCGGAATAAATACTCATCGTGTGGTTTAATCCAGTTTAATCCTATTCATTACCGACCAGTTCGGCACACAACAGCAATAACAATCTCCTGAACAAACGATCTGAACTAATTTCCAAGTGCCGACATGAAAAGAAGTTCTACTTAAAGAACAGTTTCAGTTTCAAAATGTTTACATCTCGAGATTTCTCAACATTTGTGGGGCTAACACAGTCACTCACTTGTTTCTGTAGTTTTAAATGTAACGTTGCATACGTAACCATTACGAATTACATTCAACAGGTGTCAATTACTACCCGATTCTTAAGCACTATCGACCAATAATATAGCTACTCAGCCCGTGTGCGTCCATTTAGGCATTGATATTTAGATATGTTTTGCCGATTGCACATTGATGTGTTTGGGCAGCTCATCATATGATTCTGTATCTTGTTGTAGCAAAGGAGAAGCGCTCGCAGAGGATCCATTGGTACATTCTTCTTGTTTAGATTTTGTAAGCGATGCGTACGAACTATCTCCTGGCACCTACACAATACAAAAAAACAGATATATTAGTCTGTCGATTCCTTAGTCCGCTAGTTTCTGTGTACCACACACCGTAATGTGAAATCTGAGAGTCACCGTCACAGAAAAGAATATTATCTGCATACAAGGAAGGTGAAATGCAACAGTGCCAACACCGAAATGGAGTGAACTACCAGAATGGAGAGCTCAAAAACGAAAACGAGGAGGAGACTGCGATGAAAAGGAACAAAAAGGGGGCACAAACTAGGGATAGTAAAGGTTGAAATTCAGATGAGAACAATGAAAGGATAAAGAACACGGAAAGGAGGAGCAGGAGGAAAAAAAACAGGAGGAGGAGAAGGAGGTGTAGGAAGAATAAGACGAAGAAGGGAAAAAGGGAGAGGAGTAGGAGAAGGAGAATTAGGAAGAGCATGAGGCGCAGGAAGAAGAGGAGCAGGAGAAGCAGGAAGAGTAGGATGAGGAGGATGACGCACAGGAAGAGGAGCATGAGGTGTGGGAAGAGGAGAAAGAAGAGCACGAAGAGCAATAGATGTAGGAAACGGAGGAGCAGGAGGAGCAGAGACGCAGGAGGACGAGGAACAGGAGGAGAAGGTACAGGAAAAGTAGCAGGAGGTGCAGGAAGACGAGGAGGAGGAGGAAGAGCAGGAGGTGCAGGAAGATTAACAACATGAGGAGCAGGAGGAGCGGGAGGTGCAAGAGGAGAAGGAGGAGAAGGAAGAGAAATAGAAGAGGAAGACAAAAAAAAAAGAAGTCCAGGTCAAGGAAAAAGACATCAACGGTATTAACGTCTGCAATCTATCTAGAACTCTATGCTTCCGTAACAAAGGTTTATAAGCGGAGCTCTATTTGAATTACCATCATTGTACGAGGAGACAACATGGTATATTGACACTCTTGTCTCGAATCCTGGTCTGTTCTCTGTCTCTGATATTCCAGTCTGATACCGTGAGATTCTGGTTCATCGGAGAACCCAAGCTGTCTTGCTGCATTTTCTGGGCTCAACAACGACCCATCTTGATTATCAAGCTGGGTCCTGTTGGAATAGGAATGAGCGAAAACAGAATATTTTACGAAAATGCATAGATTGCTCTTGCAGTGGGAGTGGCATGAAAATGTAGATAAGGGGATAACCCACAGAGACGTCTAACGGTTTAGGAATCAGGCCAAAAAGTACGTTCTTTTCTTCGAATGGACTGAGGTCTCCTTGACATTTGCATGTTGTTTACACTTTGCAAATAAAGCTGATTCAATTGTTTACCAGAAATTAGAAGTACTCAGAATTTTTAAATAACTAAACTCTTAAAGACCCTTGCAACTTTCCATCACTATCACATGTGACTACCCCCACCCCCACCCAACCTGGAGGTATTTTGCGATCCTTTAGTGACACCAATTCACAGTTAACCTTCCAAGCATTTTTTTTAATACATGTGTTTCAAACAATAGGGCGGCTGTGACACAGTCTAGTGTTCTAGACACAACGCAACATAAGAGTAGCAGGACTGCTTTTTTTCCTATTTATTGCAATTGCAATTTACGTACTATTAAGCAGGTGACCTACCCTGTATCAGTCGCCTTTCTTGTATCTAGTACAGACATAATGAGCAGTTAGAAAATACCTCCATTATAAATGACAGTCGTAACAGAATAAAATAACCCAGGTCAGTAGCTACTCAAGTCTGATTAGAGCGTTCCCTTGCCTTCACTCCTTGAGATTTGCACATTGTTCTTTATCATCGGTTCCGAGGAATATATATGGTTATTAACAAATAAGAAATAGTACACTTAGAGCCAAATCAAAACTAAATGAAAGAAAGCATAATGGTAAAAAGGGATGACTCCATAAATGGATGCTACTCGTTAAGAAAGGAGTGAAGAAACTTCATGAACGTGATAACAACAAATGTAACTACTATACGTGGAAAGACATAGATCGCGAGCTACTAACAAGATTACTTAACTTTTAAGATTCGAAAGATTTAAAATATATTTCTAAATAAAAATATAATCAAAATATAGCACTAGCACTCTGCCGACATGTTATATAAGTATGACAATAGATTACCTTTTCGTTGTTTCTTTCGCCAACGTAAGAGACATGCACCTAAAATGAGTAATGCAACACACAGCACTGCTACTGACGACGCAAGAATAATCACTGATAAGGAGCAGAAGGAGCAGTTATCTTTGTCATATGCCAGCTTTCCTTCTTGCGGGTCTCTGGTAGGATCTAACAAGCAAGTAAAAACAGTTTTAAAGAAGTGCGTAAAAGCAAAGCCAAAGTCATTACTTAGGCTCATAACAAAGACAACAGACAATCTAGTGAACCAATCAGTATTCAAAACAAATACATATAGTTGACACGAAGCGCAAGTAGATGTAGGCGAGAAATTTAGGATTGGTTTTAGTTTTAGTTCTGATTTGATGATAAAAAGGCACAAGTTCTTAAGCGAATCGCCTCCGGTGGCAATACAAAACCACATCTAAAGGAACTTTTTTGGCATCTAGTTAAGCACACACCGTGTGCATAAGAATTGATCGAAAGTCATTAATTGGGCTCGGAAGGCTTGTATCTTAGATATGTTTGTACAAAGTGCTAACAAATATGTAAAATCGATGACACAAAGTACATTGCATACAATGTACCACTTACTTTGTGCGCACGGTAGCTCTACAGGCACGAAATAGGAAAGCAAATGTGAAACTTATAAAATATTCCCATGCGGTACCTTTTGTCGGAGAAGCGATAGTAATTGGGGAAGTTGCGGTTGTTTCTACCAGATTATGACCTAAGCAAACTCCTTGGCAGTTATCTGTTGAAAGAATATTTCAGTACAGTTGAACTTTGCATAACATGTAATGAATGTATACTTTAGGACCTAATTTCAGTGGTGTCCCAGTGTAAGTAGTGGTTCCTATATCACGAGTCATTTTACACTATAAAAGTTTACATGTGTAAATTTAAACAGAGTTCTCATATACTATGTAGTGATTACAACTGCAGTGATATATATAGATATATTACATCCTTATTCCACAGGACTGTGGAAATAACTTTAACGAGCCAATTCTACACCATTTGTTTGCAGTCAGTACTGAATTCCATTTTTTTTTTTCGTAAAACTTTTCTTCCCTCCTCCCTTGCGCTCGCTCTCCCGAATTCCCGAACTCCCGGATTCTCCTGGATTCAAAGTGATTGCCCATATAATTTATAAGGGATGGGTTTGTCATAGTGACAAACCCACCCCACGGGGATGAGGTAAACAGCGGAAATGGGCGACAAGAAACGCATAGCATACATTGGCTTGATATAAGCTTTGTGGAATTCATATCGTGTTTATTATACCTGTTACTTCTTCACATATCCATCCTCTTGAAGTGTTTCCCGTGATGCTCTTAAACGATCCTTTAAATCCAATGGGCCATTCTTTGGCCATCAGAGTGTAACTACTATTATCATTAGGCGTATTCTCCTGCCATTTGTCTATAGTAAGTGCTTTTCCATTGATCCAAGTCCAGTTCCCAGTCAATAAGCTTTTATATAAACCAATGTGCCATTCATCATGTTTTTTACTTTTTTGAGTTTGAATCTCCATAGCTATAAATTGCCATTCTCGTTCTGTTTCTATGACAACTAGATCCTTGTTGATTAATTTACAAGAGGCCATTGCTAGCGGCCACGACATCAACCTGTCGTTTTCAAAGGTGTAGCAAGAGCAGCGTTTATTGCCACGAGAAGTTTCTAGCAGAAAAAAAAGAATGACAGAGCACATTGATTTTATCAAAAGACGAAGACAGCATCGCATAAGGTGATATGGATGTAGTCAAGTTGCCTATCGTTGCCTCCCTTCATAAGAGAGATGAGAAGTGTACACTATTAATTTGCTACTACATGTAGCAGCGGGAGCCAAAAAAAAAACACGTACAACAGCAACAACATCAACAGCAAATACTGCAATGCCATTTTTAGCACGGTAGCTGTCGATTTTCTCAGCAGAGGATGCGCATATAGGAATAAAATCTAACAGGGGATTGATTATAGTTTTTCATCCAAGCAAAACCTAAGGAAGAATGAAACAAAGACCTTATCCAGCAGTGATGAAACCATATAGTTTTGGTCTGATTATTGTAAAAATTAAACTTTTTACCGAATGTCAAACCAAAATTTATTACTTTATTGCATTCCAAATTCAGTGCAAAAACGTTGTATAACGCATTTTAACGCATTGCAATGCTCGGTGAATAACTATGCCATATCCTAAGCTGTGATGATTTTTCTGCTTTGTTACTATGGCCAAAGCCAATTAAATACGATTTACTACCTTCATACATTCAACATTCAGAAAGTCATTATTGGGGCCAGAACTCACGAAGCTCAGATCATTGTTTGTGCCGTTTAAAGTAAAGTGCTATTTGAAATGAACAAAACAAAAATTACAAACAAATGAGACATAGCTCTCCATGCTATGCTACGGAAATATACTGCTGTAGCCTCAGTGTGCCTGTCAATTCATATACGTAATAGCTCCACAGGCTCGAAAGGAGACCTGATGAAAGTATACCTGATGAAATACTGGTAGTGGTAATCACTGGCGACGTTGTAGTTGTTTGTTCCGGATTATGACTCAGACAGACTCCTTGGCAATTATCTGTTGAATAACGTTTCAGTACAATTTACCTTTCCACAATAAATGCATGTAAACTATTTTTAGTAAGAATAGATTTTATAAGAATATCAAGGATAAAATTGCGAGAATATTTTAAGAATGAAACTGAGGTTGAGATTCTAAGTTAAAAGAATATAATTGTTCTGTAAAACTAGGGAGAAAACAACAAAAAGCCCTTGTTGCTGTTGCCAAGTTTGAAGAACAGAAAATTTCAACCATCCTCCGGGACTTACAAGCATATGCTGCAGGCCGAATCAGTGGGACCGAGGGTTTATTGAAAGGTCCAGAGTCCGCTTCGAGGACATCAATACCTTCTATTATATCATACAAGAGAAGAAAACCTCTCAGAGATACGCTCGGTAGAGCGAAAATTTTATTGAAGGCTTTAATGCATCGATATCACAATTCACGAGGGGCGTCTGTGTAGCCAACATAGCCCCAGCTAAGTCCATATCTTACAGGGAAAAAACGAGGGGCATGCAGTGATAGCGAGAGCTACCTCTAGTTTAAAATAAAGGCTTGATATAGGGGACCGTTCATTCTTGAGGGAGGGGGAAGGGGGGCTGGTGGAATTTGGGAAGGACCAATTAAAAGTCGCATGGTTCCCTCTCAGCTCACCCACTTTTTTAAAATTTTAATTGACCCCCTTAAGGCTGTCATTTTTTTCGGATGATCCCCCCATAAAATATTTGAACAGACAGTTTTTAGAATTTAACTTTCTTTTTTATATTATGTATTATCCCCCCTACTTAATGTTATTGCGCTTACTATGAAGACAATAGTTACAATCCCTCTGCTACAGTTTGTAGTTTTTTTAACAAGAAAGAGAGGTCAATTTCGGATCTCCTAGTTGTGTACGCCAGTTGGACTCCCATTGGCATCCTCCTCATATGAATTGCTGAATGCAAGAATGACATCCCCTGAGTAATCCCAGAGTCAATGGCATCACTGTTATACTCTTCATTGTCACTTTCATCCGTTTTACTGCTGTCAGCACTTGCCCTGTTGTCATTTTGTGTCAATGTCCTGCATTTCTAAGTGATTGTTTGCCAGCTCTGAGAGGATTCATCTGCTGCAAACATGAATGTCCTACAATTGCCTTTTACTTACAAGTACTTGCATGTTTAGTTATGGAAAACGTAGCTTTCTGCTTATATACATTTCTGGTAGGTCACCAGACATATCCGGAAAATTGTTATTCCAATTGGAAAAGAGGACATTACTACTTGACCACCATGGAAGAGGCTCATTTCAAAAATGCGCAATAATGGCGAAAGCGACGAGTCGTTTGAAAAAAGGTTTACAGCTCAACGATCCAGGCAGCTTGACATCTTACAAGAAAAAGAAACTACCTTTCTAAGTGCGGATGGCTGTTTAGAAAGGGCGAGTGAGTTTTCCATACCATGGTACCAGCTGAATTCCAGCGATGGAAGAAAGCTGAAATTGTCCATGAAAGAGCAGAAAGGAATGGTGGAAACGTACAGTTGAATTTCACATTGAAAGATGTGAAGTCCACCATTCCACACTTTTTCATCCCAATGCGCTTGCTTTAAAGAAGGGCAAAGAATGTACCCACGATTTCAATGTAAAACAGATGAAATGCATAGACGCTAAGTTGACGAAAGGTCACGCAGGATATGAAAGCAATAGATAGCATGTTCAAACAGCATACTCAAAGGGCGTACTCAAACAGCACATCAACAAAAGAAAATGGACAAAAAAAAGGAAAAGACAAATGAAGAAGCGGACTGAAAAAAAAAACGTCCAACGTGGTCATGGAATCTCGTTTGGAAACCCGCTAGGAAATGATCTTCTACAATGCCTTGTGTACCCTCCTAGCCTGGTTGTCCCATACGAGTGTACCTATTAACGTTCAGGGATGTTACCACGTCATTAGACGTCATTAGACGAGACGGGCTATACATAGCTCAGCTCTTGGAAAGGAATTCATTCACCACCTTTATGTACTCTAAAATGTAGACTCTGAGTTATAGCATTGCTGCTTCTTGCCGCAGTGGTGCAAGACATTGCCACAGCAGCACAAGCGGCGAAGAAGAACTCGACGACCGCGAAGATTAAGATGAGTGCCAGTGAAAGTTGCATTCGAAAATAGCAGTGTTACTTTAAAGTTCTTTTCAGTCACTACAAACGCTTTTTGTCGCCAAACGTTTTTTTCGAAACAGAAAAATGTTTGTATAAGCTTGTCGGAATTCTGCCCTCTATGTATGTTCTATAGCAATCTTCTTTTTATTATTATTATTATTATTATTATTATTATTATTATTATTATTATTATTATTATTATTATTATTATTATTATTATTGTCCTCTCGGTTTGTCACAGTGATTGATTGAAAGGGAAAGGAGGAAGAGAGAAAGGGGAGGGGGGAGTTTACAAGGGAAGGAACAGCATTGATATGGGGTTTAATTGTAGCCTCCAACGCAGACGTTCTTACGGGTTCGTCACGCAATCATTCCTAGTTTAATTGCTGAACGTGGAAGATAGAGATTTATTCACACCGTATTTATACCTGTTTCTTTCTCGCAAATCCATCCTCTAAAAACGTTTCGGCGGATGCTGTTAAACGATCCCTTAAATCCTGGCGGAAATTCCTTGGCCATCAGAGCGTAAAAATCATCGTCCTGAGGCTTACCATCCTGCCATTTGAATATAGTTAGTGCTTTCCCATTGACCCAAGTCCAGTTTTTAGTTGTCAAGTTTCTGTACAAACCAATGTGCCATTCATCATATATTCTACCTCTTTCAGTTTGAATCTCCTTCTTTATAAATTCCCATTCCCGCTCTGTTTCCATGACTACTAGATACGTATTGTTAAATTTACAGGCAACACTTGCGTCTGTCCACGACAAAAATTCTTCATTGATAAAATCATAGCAAGAGCAACGTTTATCTCCATCTGAAAAAATAATGACAAGCATATAAGCTGGATTAGAAAATTGATACTCTAAGTACACAGTATTCAAATTCCTCATTCGTGCTAATGTACTTCCCTGAAAAGCTAATTTAATAATGCATAAGTGATCTGCGATCAGAGGTAAGTAGATAATCGAACATTATTGCCATGTGTACCCTGGATCGTTATTACAGGTTTGGTGAGCGGGGTCGTGCATTCCCGGGGGGGGGGGGGGGGGACTCCCATATAGAGTGGACAGGGATGCTCGTCGGAAATTTTGAATTCAACCGCTAAAAGAGACCAATCTCAGTGGGCGTGGGCGAGGCTTATGCAGACCCCTTAAAGAGACCAGTCTCGCCGAGTTTCGTATTGCACTCTTGTAAAACAATGAACAAAGACATTTTGTTACAGTGGACTTCAGATATTAATGGTATGGAAAACAATGTTAATATGAATTGAGTAAATACAAAGAATCAAAATTATTTCTGTTTCTTCGCGTGCAACCCTTAACGAGACGGCTAAAAAGTAATGAAATTTTGCCCAGAACACCCTAAGCGAGACCAAAATCCGAAATTTACACCCCTAAGCGAGACGGCGAGCATCCCGTCCATTCCATATGCCCCCCCCCCCCCCCCCCCCCCGGGCGTGGATTCTTACAAGAATTGACTGAAAATTGAGTACATGGTGGATTATGTACTGATAGCTTGTAACTACGCCTGGTTAAGAAAAAGCAAGAAAAAGCATAATGATTTGTGAAACATACCCTCTTGGTTATTGTTGTTAACAGAACTCTCGCAGATATATCCAGTTACCTTTAGTTTTTTAGTACAATTCAAGTCGTTAAACCGCCCATGGTCTAGCATATAGTCCTTATACATAACGGCACAATTTCCATCACCATTGGGTTCGTTTTTAGCCCAAGGAAACTCTCCTACGGTAGCATTGACTTTGCTGTTATCACTTATCCATCGCCACTCCTTAGACTTGCTATCTTTCTTCAAGCCGATGAAATATTCCCATAACGCCTTCTTTTGAATAGTTTCTTTCAAGAAGAACCATTCCTCTTTACTTTCAATGGAAACAAGATCGCTTCCAATATCCCTGCAACGTTGTCTGCTTTTTTTCCAGTCAAAGTTCCTCAAATGGTTTTCATGAAATGTGTAACTTGAAGAGCCAAAGACAAAGGACGGGCTTGTCATTCCTAATCGAACAGGGACAGAAATGAAATTGATTACATTCTGGCCGGTATATTTTACAGACTTTTATTTTCTTTTGTTCACGACCTAACCAGATGGGGATGTATATGGAGATACATCGGAGATTCAGTTGCCAGCGTTGACTTTCAAATATACATCATACCTAAATATTTTGTAGTTTTATCTAAATACCATCTGAAAAAACAACAACAACAACAATTTTGGTATGACATTTCTTATGTTTCCACGGCAAAATGTCCTAGGGCTTCTTAGCTTCGTTCGAATAGTTTTGAGCCTTTCTGGCGGTTTTATGATTTTTTTTTTGAAAGTCGAGAGAATTACATTATTTAAGGTGGCGGCCGTTCGGATAACATGACCTAATTATCAGTAACATAAATATTTTAAGCTGCTGGATCTCTTCCTGTAGCATACTTGTACTCGATTTTCGTGTTCGGTCTGAATAAGGATTGTCGGGTTGGGTGAGATAATGTTCCCCTAGTTTTCTCTCGCAAAATTATCTAAATTATGTAGATTATTTTCCTCTTAGCATTATTTCCGAGACATTTCATTTTGGTGCAAAATTGATTCTCTTTGTCTCAAAGTATATATCTGCATTGCTTAAGGAAGTAACCCCGCGTCTCGGCGGAAATTACCAAAGTTGGCATTGAGCTCCCTTGAGCAAGCAAAGCAAAATACTTGATTTAATACAAAGAATGAAACATTTCCAGAAGCTAAAGGGTATATTCTCCATTCCGCAAAATATGAAAATTTTAAGCACGGGTGCCTGAAGCTCTAGGAAACTAAACAAAAGCAAAAGAAGACAGGACGCGTGTCAGATTCAACTTAAAACCGTAAATAACGCTTCAGCCACTCGGAAAACAATTTGTCAACATAAGAGCTGCTGCAAAACCTGAACACTAGAAAATATACGCAGAATAACTGAAAGCTACGTCACTGATATCGCCGATGTTTGCTCTCGACAAAGTGGCACACGAAGAGGAAAGTAAACGCGAGTTTATCCCACTGCTAACTCCCTTTTAAAGACTTAATTAATTTTTTGATGACGAATATCATAGCCCAGAACTAGGCATTTTCCTTCGTTTGGATGACTTGACGTCTTCCGTCCGTAGGAACAGCTAAAGCCATACAATTTGCTTCCCTATAAACTCACCATTCAAAATTCTCCATTTTGACGGATCGTATTATACCATGAAACTAGTCAAGCATCTGCTCAGATTAATTGGTATTTACTTTTATCCCAATTAATTAAAAAAATGAACCCGGTACACAGTCACAAAACTTCGCCCATTGTGCAGTCACTGGTAACAAAATGCATATCACGCATGTAAACAAACGCTTTCAATCACAGCTATAAATCACTTACCCGCTCCAAAATGGAAA
>OMLO01005087.1_pt1 | contig 11025 bp, 7 predicted proteins | sample 1674811 | NCBI WGS metagenome assembly OMLO01 (sample SAMN06265003, study PRJEB25207) | coral metagenome | isolation source: Coral host | place: Mexico:La Bocana,Puerto Morelos, Mexico | collected 2008-11-13 | reverse complement strand
GACGTCTAATTTGTGCTTTCTTCATTTCAGTGTCATTTCACAAAGATGCAGAGTTTATTTGTCCCAGAACGTGTATAAGCACGACTCAGTCCCGCAAAACTGAAAAGACGGAAAAGACTCGATTAGTCCAGCTGTCGAGATTTGCAAGATAACAAGCGGCCGCGATATGTTAGATAAACAAAATGAAGATTGTAACTAAGACTCGGCAGGAAGAAAAGAACCGTTCAAAAGAGTTCTCGAGATAATAAAACTCGCGCAACACGTTTGCATTGACAGAGGCGAGAAATTCTTTCGGCGTCCTTTTCGACTCGGCTCTCGAGTTGGTAATTCGTGCTTTAGCTCCAAAAATATTGAAAACAGATGGACTCAAATCGTAGTTTAAAACCTATAGCTATAACTAAAGTTACACCGAGATTATACAAAACAGCAAAACAGGCAAAATGACTTCAAGCTGTTGTGGTGTAGTCACTGTTTTGTTTACGCGATTATCAATCTTTCCGAATTTTTACACAAGTTCGCTTTGTTTTTCTTTTCCTCGTTCCACATTGAAGAAGAGAAGGTCAAAATCCTTGGGACAGTTTATCAGTGCAGCACGAGAGTAATTTAGAATACACGCGCCGCCATTGAGGGTCATTGAGTGTTTTCTTCGTAAAAGTCCTCCCAAAAAATGATTTTCAATCAATTACAGAAGAGCCAAAATATCAAGCGAAAGCACTGACTGTATTAAAAAAACTGATTAACAGCGGGGGCAGCTGTAGTGGTAACTATTCCTAGTAAATATCTTACTAATCTCGTTTTCTCGGTCCGTACTGTAAGTTAGTTACGGATCCTCGTTTTTTTCCGCTCGGATTTATGGCCAGCGCGCTTCGCGCTTGGAAAAAACCCGGTTAGTAAGAGGTATAAAATTTGTAAACTACCCTTATATCGCGAAGCAGCGCCTCGATGACTTTTTTGGTTTCTGTGCCATATTTTACGGACATTCCAGTTTAATTACATGATAATAACCGGTCGTGATAGTTAACATTTCAAATACTACAAAACCAAAATATTTCCTATCGTTGCTTAGCTTTTCCAAACAAACTTCGATTCAGTCTTAATGAGCTTGAATGACGCTGTTTGTCGAAATTGGCTCGATGTTGAAATGTTTTGTCTCCCATCGAAAAATTAAAATAGTTCTAACTAACATGAAACTTTCCATATTTTGGTAAGCGGGCCAATCATTTAATTTCATATACTAAACACGCGCAGTTATGGCTGGTTTGCAGGGTCACGCCATCAAAAATAAAAATCGTCACCATTCAATAAATTAATTAAAAAAACTGGGATATGAAAGATGATTGATATATAAATAACCCGCCAAGATTTAGCTTTGTGCGGTAATTCATTCGCGCGTTATTCGGAAAAGTGTTCTACACAAGTTTATAGAGCTTTGTATGGAGACGCCATGTTGGGCACCAACATGGCCCCCGTAAAGTAACAGAAACATCTGTCATTGAGTTCTGCTATCGAAAGGAAATAATATTACTCAAGAGCTCCGAGACATCGAAATTAATACTTCTTCTGGAGCAAGAACTGTTTAGTCAGCCAAAACCTGAACAATAACTCATCTTTTGCCCTGCTCGAGAGCGTTAACATTCTGCTATTTTAATGTAACGCAACGCACAAACTTGGAAATTCAGACGTACTCTATTACATAATGAAGAACCCTGTCGGGCTCAAACGTTGCAAAACGTTAAGGTTTTAGAGGTTCTTACATCAGATAGAACTAGAACTTCACAAAGATTGATATTTTTTGGTTTTGGAAATGATGACGTCACATGAAAACCAAGAATTCAACTCCACTGCGGGGAAACCGCGCAAGGTTTGCCGTTTTTCTGAAACCAAAAAGAAAACAAAAGAAAACAGGAAAACAAAAACAAAGGTGGTGCTGTAGCCTATCGTACCAAAAATTATTGGTTTTCTTATAAGAAGTAACCGAAGTAAAAAGTCAGATATCTGCCACATGTAACGGACTTAAAAGGTAGTCTCTATAGGCAGGTGATATCTCGAGATTTGAGAGGTATTTATTTCTTTTTACTTTTAGAATCATCTTGAAACATGTGAACGCTTCCCAGTGAGGTGTCCTAACAACTGCGAAGAGGTTATTTCTCGAGAAATGGTGGGTTACGTCAGTACTCGTTCTTGACCTCTCGTAGGCAATAAGGAGAATTTTGATTTTCGCCTTTTCTTTAATTTCTGAGAAATTATAATGTTTAGATGTGTCATTAAACAATTTTCCCATTAAAGTTACAATAACAAACTATTGTTTACTGCTTGAAAATATGGACATGTACTATGCTAGCAAAACAAATTAACAAAGTTTTACTTTGTTCTTCTCTCGTGCCAGATGTTATTTATCAATTGAGACAGTTTTCGATTAATCTAGGAAAAATTAAATTTATTATTAAAAATGAAAACAGACAAATTGTGTCTGTCCTTTTTGTTTTTAATCGTTAATCAGTTATTGTTAAAAAGATGCCAAAAGTTGTCAAAAATTGGCAGCAGTACCACAATCTTGACTGTAAACAGCGTCAACTAAATGTTCTTCTGTCGTCGTTTTCTTCCAGGTTTTAGATCACATTGAAGACCATTGTCCCTTGACTGAACTCCCGTGTCCATATAAGCGGTTGGGCTGCAGCACAGAGGTACAAATGTTTTAGCTAAGTTAAATACAGTGTACAGCCACGTAATGACTAAGTTGACTGGGTTGTTTCATTCTCCATCACCAAGGCAACGTTTTATGGTGGCCCAATAGTGTAAAAGGGAACAAAACGTTTGCTGAATATGACGAAGAAAGGTCAAGTGCGTGTAATTGCACTCATAAAAGAAACATAAATTTTTAAGGTTTTAATTATAATGGTTGCCATGAAAACCATTCCTGCTAGTTTGCAAGACAAGATTTGACTTTCGAACGAGTACTTCTTGTAAGTTTCTGTTCCGTTCTGTACAATAAACTAAAGTTTTGGCATTTAAAGCTTGTTTTCAATCCCTTTTACTTGCTTTATTTTAAAATAACTTTGTTTTGCGCCAAACTCAATGGAAAAATTATCGTGTCACACGACAGATTTTAAAGTGGGTGATAGCATCTCGATACCATAGGTTTTTGAGTATCTTAAGTTTCAGGATTTTCTCTTAAATACTTTCCAAAGTAGAAATGTTGGCGTGAATTCAGCTGGTACAAAGGTGGACGTTTGAGAAAAATACACGTAAAGTTTCGTACACGATGGATTAAGCATTTAACAAGCCAGCAAGTGAAAGATAGGGAGGAGAACGTTTGCAGGTTGCATATCGGGGAAGTGTAATGGCTGTTGTATTTTTTAAAAAAAGTTACCCCAGTTGTAGGAAATGTTACTCTTTATACTGGAAATGAATTAGGTTGTGATGGTGATTTAGGCGACTTTTTTCACAAAGTAATTTCAATTATTGAGTTGTGCTTTTTGCAAATAACAGGCGAACGCCAGACTTCAAGGTCACGTTTATTGAATTGATCATGCTTCAGACTAGCCGACTGTCACAATAATTATGGCAAAAACTAAAAAAAAAGAAGGCTTGGTCGTTTAAGAGAAAGAAAAGAGCAAAATACAAATTTGGCGGCGGAAACGAGAAAGAAAACTACTGGAAACTTAATGATCGCCACTTACGTCTGATCTTGACTCCGGGGTGAGAAATGACTTCAAGCTGTAAATCTCCTTAGAACCCCTCCTTTACGACCGGCACAACTCCTTAAAACTGGTATGTCCACGTGGAAAGAGACGTAATATACTTCAATGACGTAAAAGAAACTGAGTAAACCAATTCGTTGTGCAGCTAGCCAAAAAAGGATAATATGAGGTCACGAAGTTAAAATAAAACAAGGATACGTCACAATAAGTTAAATTTTTTTTTTTTTTTTTTTTTTTTTTTTAACTTTGGACATCCAAAACGTTGCAGCCTGCGAATGGCACTAGGCATTAGACTTGTTCATCGCTGCGGTCATTAAGTGGTTTCGTCTATAAGGAGATTCGTGGTACCTTTTACGATATCACCAATGCCTAGCTGGTGTTACACTTTACGAGCTATATTCGGCGATTAAACCTGCGAGAGTGAGATTCTCTTCTCTTCCGCTCGGTGTTCAAGGGACGAAGGGGAACACGAACGAGTTACCGCTCGGCTTACACAGAGTAGAAATAAAAGGGAATCTCTATCTCGTAGGGCATCGACAGTAAGCATCACTGTTAAGCCGGTTATCAAAGTAGAGTAGTTTTTGGGACTTAATTCTTTGAAAAGCTTTTCCAGCACTTTAAAGTCTAGCAATTCAAATCTGCAGGTGCATGACTTTGTAACAAACTAGCTTCTCAAAGACTTTTTTTTTGTGGTCATTTTGGCCAATTTTTTTGTTGATGAACCTATTGCGTCGTTACAGTAAACACTGAATTTGTTTTCGTGGTGCTACAGCACAATCAAATTGCAACTCGGTGCGGCAGAAGCACGAGGTCTCAACTGGACCTAAGGGAGGAGAAGAAACGAGAGAAAAACTGTTTGCAAGTTTAATAGGTATACTTTTCTAGCTTTGGTCTTGTGGGAGAAATATCTTTATAGTATTTATAGTTAAAGCATTTTTTTTCAGGTGCAGAGAGCTCAACTTGAATCACATATTGAACGTGCAACTAAAAGTCACTTCGATTTAGCGTGCGGTGAGTTATGGGATACCCAGGAAAAATTAAAAAAACTGGAAGGGAGGGTAAACAGTTTGTACGATATTCAACGCCTGCATCAATGCAAAGCAGATTCCCTACGACAGCAACACCACCTTCAGGCGCAGCTTAAACAAGAAGTAAACACTTGTCAAACAAAACTACGACAGAAAATTACTTTGGAGCGCAACATGTTGTTAGTTTTGTTGCTGTTTTTAGTGGGGTTTATAGCGTTTTACCTGACGGGACTTGAAGCTAGAGTCCAGAAAAAAATGGAAGAAAAAACCCTAACCCCAACCCCAACCCCTAAGAGCCCGTTTTTTATTTTAATTGTGCTTTTTTTGGTTATTTGTTTTGTTTTGTTTTTTTCAATGAAGCACTTTATTGATTCACCTAGAACACACGTAGATTACCCTTAATGCACTGTTGAAGTTTTACAATGTTAAATAACTTTTCTCATACATAAAAGTAAAAAAACTACACAACTACACAAAACAAGAAAAAAAAATATACAAATACAAAAAAAAGGGGGGTCTTAAGTATTTAACACTACATTATTGATATTAATTGAGAGCATTTTTGGATTTACCACGTTAACCTTGTATTGTAATAACTCTATTAATCAACTTAATACCCCATAAGTGGTGTTTTTTAGTAAGCAATTTTACATTTAAACACATTTTTGTAGTTTCCATTGAACCATCAGTTTATTTACAAGTTCATCTAGAGACAATTCTTTCTGAAGATATCTAGAAGCATAGATATATTGTTTGACCAGGATGATGAGCAAATCTAGCTTGCGGTTTAAAGGGTCTGAAAGCACATCAGTCACGTGACGTGTGTCATGAAAAGCAATTTGTTCTTTTGAAAGTATTATCTCAGTACTCTGAGAATGATTGAACCATGATATAATTTGTGAATAAAGTTTTACAGACTCCTTGCAATCAATAAACGTATGTTCTATTGAATCCGCATTAAAGCAATATATACATTTATTGTCCTCGGCTAAATGATATAGTTTAAGTTCTTTCTTCTTTAAAATTGTTCTATGTAAGAAACGAAAACAAAATTGACGAAGTTTATTGTCCTTGGTGAGGCGATATATATCTTGAAAGCATCCAATCCAGTCACCAAGGTTTTCAGGAAATTTACTCTGCCAATTTTTTACACCAGTCGGGACAATAGGGATATGATTATTAAACAACTGGTAATAATTTTTGCAGCGTGATTCAGCCAGATTAATTAGAGTTTCGTTTGAAAGAATGTATGGGGAGGTCGAAAGAAGATCAGCTGCTGGTATAAAAGTTTGGGCTGCTCTCCTTTTCAACTCAGATGGAATGGCTGAAATTAGCTGGAAGTAATGCATATAATTTGTGGTGATGTTCAATTTGTTGCCGAACTCTTCACACGATAGAAACTTTACCTCAGAATTTAGCACATCCTTTACCGTCACAATTCCGCGTTCAAACCACGATTTCCAAAATAGAGTTGCATTATCTATAATTATTGAATTGTTGTTCCAAAGAATGAGTTCGCCATTTGGAAATATGTTAGCTCTATTTTTGAGATCTTGAAAATATTGAAGAAGTTCTCGATAAAAGAGTGGCAGACCTGTTTTCAAAAGCTTCACATCATAATTACACTTAAGGAGAAATAATAAACCACCATAATTTCGAAAATAATAGTTAGGGATTGCCTTCCATTTATAGTCAGACTCGCCTAGTAATCTACCAATCAAAGCCAAGCGTAATGATTTAACGACCATGTAAAAATTAACAAAATTAATTCCTCCTTCTGCTACTGGTTGACACAGAACCATTCTTTTTATTTTGTCTTTCCTGTTTTTCCATAGAAAGGCGAACAGATTCTCTTGAACTGTCTTAATAACCGATTCTGGAACGGTCAGCATAGATGCTGCATACACTAGCTGTGATATACCTAAAGCTTTCGCCAGTAAAGACTTGCCATATATTGTGAGATCTCTTGAAAGCCATAAATTTAATTTTGTTTTCATTTTGTTGATCTTATCATAAAAATTTTTCTCAGTCCATTTACTTTTGTTGTAGGATAAATGGACGCCAAGAACTTTAATGAGTTCTTTAGTTGTTTTAAAGTCAAGTACTTTCAAATTACTATCTTTCATAGAGCCGATCCACATAACATGAGTTTTCTTCTTATTTAATTTCAATCCAGAAATAATTCCAAAACAATCCAAGATCTGTAAATAGGGTTTGAGAGATTCAACATTTTTCGTTATTATAGTGGTGTCATCAGCAAATTGTGAAATTTTGACCACTTGGTCAACTGGGAGGACACCGCCTCTGCAGCTTGGTTCTTGGCGTATCTTTATAGCTAGCAGTTCCACCGCAAGGATAAATAAGAGAGGACTTAGCGGGCAACCTTGACGAACTCCTCTTGATATATTAAAATAGTTGGTCAAAAATCCACCATTTATAACTGCGCTTTGTACACCATTATAAAAGATCGATATCCATCTTATGACATTTGGGCCAAAATTGAAAACATTCAAGGCTTTAGCAATAAGATCCCATTCAAGGCTATCAAAAGCCTTCTCGAAGTCTATAAAAAGGAGAAGTCCTGAGGTCTTTTTAGCATTTAGATATTCCATTATATCGCTTAAAAGTCTTATGTTCTGGCCTATATACCTTCCCTTAACAAATCCGGTTTGATCTGAATCAATTAATTTTGGGAGGTATTTTTCTATTCTTTTTGCCAAAGCTTTAGTCAAAATTTTATAATCAATATTTAGCTATGGTATTGGACGCCAGTTGGAAAGTTCAGACAGATCCCCATCAGCTTTTGGTATTAACGTTATTATTCCCCTCCTTTGAGAAATAGATAAAGACCCACCTTGAAAAGCTGCATTATAGGAATTTAGCAGATCTCGCCAAATGAGATCATAAAAAGACTCATAAAATTCTGTATTGAATCCATCCTCACTGGGAGTTTTGTTGTCCGAGAAAGAGCTCACCGCCTCTTTTAATTCTTCAAAGGTAAAATCATGTTCTAGCGACTCTTGCTCGTCAACATTCAGTTGAGGATTTCAATACCTTCAACAAAAGACTCGAAACTCTTGTTTTCACCTTGTGATTCACTTTTGAGATTTTTGGATGCGTACATATTACTATAAAATTGCTCCAGTTTTTTCTCGATCTGTTTTGGTTCAGATACTCTATCCCCATTCTCTAATTTCACCTCGCGTATAAGCTTTTTTTCATAATTCGTCTTCTCCAAATTAAAAAAAAATATTTTGTGGGTTTTTCGCCCTGTTCCAACCATTTTACTTTAGATCTAAAGATAGCCTTTTTCCCTTTCTGTTCATATATCTTTTTCAATTCTTCTTTGGCGGCTTCATACTCCACAAAGATGTTTCGATCTAACATTTCAAAATCCGTATTACAAATTTTATAGTCGAGGTCTTGTAGTTCTTTTTGAAGTGTTAATTCCCTTTTTCTAAGTTGTAATCTTTTTTCTTTAGAATATTTAATTGTTTTCATTCGTAATTCCATTTTGATTAATTCCTACAATAATTGCTTATTTTTAACATCGGTGTATTTCTCATGTATTTGAGGATAAAAGAATATAACACGTTCTTTAAAATCGTCATCTTCTAGAAGAGAATTGTTGAATTTCCATGTGCCCGGACCTCTGTTGAACTCATTTCTAATGTTAATCTTTAAAAAGGTAGCTTTATGATCCGGTGCAATTGACAATTGAATCTCAGCAGTTTGGACTTCAATGGAGATCGAGCGGGAAACAAGAATGAAATCTATTCTCGATTTCAAGTTTACATTTTTAGATTCATAGGTAAAGTATTTTGTGTTTGGAGGCAATTTTCGATAGGTTCAATTCGTTCATAAGATTGCCAACCGCGTCTCTATAGTTTGTGGATTTCCAAACTACACCCCCACTTTTATCTGCTTTAGAAAGTGTACAGTTCCAATCACCCGCGATAATTAACCTAGGGGTATCCGTTTTTCTCACGAGAAATTCACTTAAATTCTTTATAAATTCGTTTTGTTCTCGATAATCAGTTGGTGCATAGATATTTACAACAAAAAATGTTTCCTCGAACATTTTAAGTTTTGAAATCAAAATTCTGCCTTGATGATCTGATTGAACGACGTCGAAGTTAAAAGATGAATTTGGATTCAATAGAATGCATACGCCCTTGGAATGCGCAGTTCCGTGGCAAAAGAGAATTTTTCCGCCCCATCCGCCGACCATATTTTCTCATCATCCGGTTGCGAATACGTCTCCTGTAAACAAAAGATAGTAGCTTTTTGCTGTTTTAAATAACAAAACATTGCTCTCCTTTTGTTTGGATTTCTTATACTTTGCACATTTAGCGAGAGAATTTTTAATTTGCATGCCATTGCTGTGTGAAAAGGCTGATTGCATAACCTATATTGTTAAAGAAATGCATGACCCAGAGGCTGAAAAGCTTTGCGTGAAAAGAGACGAAAAAAGACATAAAGCTAACAAAACACTGCTTAAATAAGGGAAAAACGTACAAGACAAATTAAAGTTAAAGAATTAATTAGCACAAAACAGAACAATGTACCTAGTAGCTCAACAAAGAAAGTTTTGGCACAACTAGACAACAACGTCTTCTCTCTTCTGGGAATTAACAAGCTAACCGGTTATCTGAGCCCCGAAATCCTAGGTGCTTACTAGAGAGGTCGACAACTTGACGTATTTAAGTATGCAAAATTAACAAAGCTAAAGATTGTTTATAGTTCATCATTCTAGATTTATATGTTGTGGAATTTTCTGCAGACCCAAATAATGTAGCCTTTAAAAAGCCTGTGGACATGGAAAACAGTTTTAGGCGTGGATTCCATAAATTTGTATCACATAATGATCTCAGGAAAAGACGCTTTCTTGTAGACGACACCTTATTCATTAAAGTTCAAGTAGATTCTCCATAAGCTAATGAGTCGTGGTTTTAGCTTTTTAAGGCTGCTAATGGTATGGCATGTTAATGTCAAAAGTTTATGTCTCGTGGTGACAGTATTTTGATAGGCTTGCTTTTTCAACTTTGGAATTTTCTTGTTTTTATAAATAAAATGTATCTTTATGTAGTTCAAGTTATTTCACATATTTGGAGTTTTTAGTGTTAATTGATTTAAACTATCTTTAAGTCGATTTTGATGGTCCAAGATGCCTGGAGGTAATAAAATAAACAATTCCGGTTTAATACTACAACTGTATAATTAATTGATACCTAGTTTCGCCTAGTTGTTATATAGTCCTAACGGTTTTTCAAATATTCTGTAACTGTCTTATTAATTAAAAAATAGTGTAATATTCTTAAAAATGACTATTTATATGTCTCTATATAATGTAAGTAGGAAGTGTGTATTCCTGGTTTTAAATTTACCCTGTCTCTTTACGCCCGGTCTGTAGTCTGCGTTTTACACTAACCATGCACTTAAGCATTAAATTTAAGAAACTAACAAAGGTTCTGACAATGGTAATGGTGTTATATCTAGGTAAGGAAAATTTGCCTCTACTCCTAAGGTTTTATTTATTCATAGTACAACTAAATAGGTCTGAAATATATGATGGAACTAGATTGTTCTTAGTTTTAAACATAAAGATAGAAATACCTTGGAGTCTTGGGCTAGGTAATGATAGAATGATGTAAGATAAGCGTTTTTTAAAAGTTCTTCTTACGAGCAACTAGCGTTTTGTTCACATTACATAGTAATCTAATGACAAAACAAATACTTGTTAGCAGTTCAAAGCTTATAGAACGCCAGTAATGACTTCGGACAGTAGAAATAAAGGAAAGAAGGCGGGGCAACTTAGTCACCCTCGAAAAATATTGGTTTTAAAGAAATTATTTACCAAAGTTCATTTGCCGAACGAGTCGTCTACACGAGCATTTTTAGAATTATTGGTTTTGGCAAATGTATGTTTGTCACTAATTCACAGAAGTTGGATCTTTACGAACTGGTAGTTTAATTAACACATTTTGCAATGTATTCGCTAGATTGTAATGTGAACAAAACCTGAATGACGTAAACGTTGTTTCAGTCTTTTTCAACAGGACCTTTGTAAGGAAAATGTGACGAACTATGCATATCCGCCGTAATTAGGTGTTATTATGATTGTTGTTATTTTCGTAAGTGCACGTGCACATAAGCGGTATTTAAGATGCAGTCTTGTAATTTATGCGTTGGGCGGTGAGTTTCACCATGTAACGACCAGCGCTGTTTGTGGGCCAAAAAGACAACATTTTACCGTTATCTTACGTTACAGAAAATTTTGCGGGATTATCACTTTT
>OMLO01005086.1_pt1 | contig 11026 bp, 4 predicted proteins | sample 1674811 | NCBI WGS metagenome assembly OMLO01 (sample SAMN06265003, study PRJEB25207) | coral metagenome | isolation source: Coral host | place: Mexico:La Bocana,Puerto Morelos, Mexico | collected 2008-11-13 | reverse complement strand
GTTTAGCCTTATATATATAGATAAATATATATCTATGTGCCTATTGTGTTTGTGTGTGTTTTTGTGTGACGGTTTTTTTGTCTTTTTTTTGCTGTTAATTCGTTGTTGCAATCAGAATCTGTAAACTTGTAAAAATTATTAATTATGATAAACTTGTATTACATATAGGACTGTAATTTGTATTAGTACTGGTATTCATGTCATATTAAAAATGTAATAGTAGTATATGTATAACCCGATATTTGTAACAACATTGAAAATAAAATAAAATGTGTCAAAAAAAAAAAAAAAAAAAAAAAAAAAAAAAAGTGAAAAAAAAAAAAAAAAAAAAAAAAACATTAACAATATCTATGACCAATTGACAGATCAAGAATAAGCATTTCAGAGTTTCAGGAAAACAGATAAGGTTTTGCAACCTCATACTGTTGCAGTCAACACTCACTATAAATCAATCATCCCTTTGTAGAGCTAGTTTCTAGGTACACCGCAAAATAATGAGTTAAAGATAGAAAACTAAAACCCTTAATAATAGTATTTATAAATATATGGCTCTGTCTCACAAGGACTAGGAACTACCAAATTCACAGATTTTATTGGCTGAAATCAATATTGACCGCAGTGTAGATTTTCCTATCTCGACCGGCATCTTGACATGTTTCATTTTGCATTGAAAAAGTAGCAAACTAAAATACGAAAATGTTCACCACCATTTTTTCTTCTCAATCATTTATGAAAGTGCCAAAAAGCCAAAAAAAGTAAAGAGGACAGGAAAATTCAGCAGGTTTAAGTTAAGCTCAACTGTGTTTGCAAGCAAAATGTCAGCAAACCAGTTACATTAAAGGACTTCAAGTATTCTTCTTTGCCATATAATAAACATCTTATTAACCGAGCCAAGTCGGTCTGTATGGGAGAATCTTGACCTTGGTCGTGTGTACAGACCTCACTGCGTTCGGGCTGTAATTAGGTGTCAAATCATCTGGCAAATCAAAGTACTGGTGGTTATTTAGTCTAGCCAAGTCTAAAAATGAAAACATTAATCACAGAAATCCTTGTTTTTCAGGAATTCCATTGACTTCACCCACTGTCTCTCAATCGCTGCTCACTTCCAAAAAGGACAGTAAGCCAACTTCAGCCTTGGCCACTGTCTGTCCCAAACCATCTCCTACTCAGATGACACCCAGTCTGTCAGCTCCAACTGTCACCACACAGGTCAGATCAAGACCTCTCCCTGCTATTCTTCCTGCTCCGCCCAAACCATCAAGTTTAGCTCCCACTGCTGTCTCCAATACCACTAGCATCAGAAAGCTTCCCACCATCTTACCTGCACCAGCAAAAAGTGTCACCACAGTTCTTCCAACTGTTCTGGTTCCTGTGGCAACTGGTGTAGTTTCACATGCTGCAGGACAGCTACAGTCCTCAGTTCCTCTTCAGTCCTCAGTTCCGCTGACTGTGAATACTGCTGTTTCCAGCTTAGCACCCTTGACTACTGATGCTATGGCACAACACTTTTCTCCTGTCACTTCAGAAAGTCAAGATGCTAGTCTGCATTCTGCTAATCCGGGTACTGTAGTTGCCGAGACTTGTGGGTCAGAAATGAGTGATGCTCATTCATTAGCAGAAAATTCTGAATTACCTGCAGTGTCCAGCTCTAGTCAGTCAATACTTAATGAACAGAGCTGTGCGACTGAATGTGATAATAACACATCATCTGAAGATGATTCTCTTCTCATGTGCTCTGAAACAATTGACAGTGCAGGTTGTAATATCATCGAAGCACCTTCAGCAATGGATTTTTTCAAAACCATGGGTGATAGTACACCAGCTAAGGATCCAGTAGAGCATGGCACAGATGAAACTCCACAAAAATTGCTAGATACTGTTGAAGCAGCATTAGATCCTGTATCATTACAAGATGTTGAAGTATCAGTCCCAGATTTAGATTCTTTGGAAGCACAGAAAGATGCAACAAGCGAAACAGAAACATCTGATAAACATCCATCTTCAGCTAAAGAATCTATTGAAAATGTAACTGTTGAGAGATTGGATGTTTCCAGTGAAATATCTGATTTAGTAGGGGATAATTCATCTGAGCATATTTACTCTGAGTCATTAGACATGGATGAAAAAGATAACAACTGTAAAGCCGATATGGATGCAGATCTTCAATCTTCATTGCAAGGAGTTCCTGAAGATGATTCAAATGTGGTTATTGCTGGCAGTGATGATGGGTTGCCTGTGGAAAATGCCTTGCAGATAATTGAGAGCTTTGTAGAAAGCATGGAAGGAAGTACAACAGGGACGTCTGAAGAAACAAAACTTGCAGCAAATGAGCCATTTGAGTTGCCTTCAGCATTGTTAGGATCAATTCAGTCTTGCAGCCAGGAGAGATCTGACTTGTCCGTGGTACTGACTTCAGAGCTAAAAGGGAAGGTAATGACTGATCATGCTTCTGCTGCAACAGACACTGATAAAGCTGCCGTTGAAGGTCAACAATCTTCCGGCATTTTATCGAGGTTTGAAGACGAGAGTTGGGACATCTCAGATATACCCATTGATGTGTTGTCCACATCCACTAGTAGTTCAAACAGTGCAACAGAATGCACAGAACTGACAGAAAAAGAGATCAGAGCACTTGAAGCCTTTGGTAATGTGAGGACAAGTGGAAGGAAAAGAAAGCCTCCTTCATCACTTGATGTGTCACCACCACGACAAGTCAGTGGTTGGGTCCGAGGTGCTCTCAGGTGCGTCATTGTTATTTATAAGGTGGCTCTGTTAGCCTCGGGTGCGCTGGACTCCAGTTTTAGTAGTCTGAGTTTAAGCCCAGGCCAGGCGTGTTGTGGTCTGGAACACGACACTCAGAATAGCCCTGTCAACATAGCTTTTTATCAAGGGGTAACAGCAAACTGCTGGGAATGGAGCGGGGGGGGGGGGATAACTTCTTTTAGACTGAGATTCCACCCAAGGAAGGAGAACTACTGTTATCTGCCTCATGTTACAGTAACAAGAAGAGCCAGCATGCTAGGCTAAGAAATGTGCTGTTAATAGTAACTTAACTACATGTATTCCATCCTTTTCACTATTCTGTACATGTATGTCGTCAAAACTGTCATGCTTCCCATGAGGTTTTTGTCACATTTAATGAACCGCAGTATGAATAATGAAGACATGCCCATTACAGTTATATACATACAGATGTAACTTAAGCAGTTGTGAAATGAAGACCTGAAAAAAATAAGGCTTGAGCAAGATTCAAACCATGACTTCTTCAATACTGGTGTAGTGCTCTACTAACTGTGTTATCAAGCCAACTGGGAACTGATCATATTGAAAGTTAGTAATATACCCATTAAAATTTTATGGTGAAGTCTTCAAGTGAAAATGATAAATAAAAGATAATGATATTATAAAAGACCATATATTTGAACAGCAGAGAAAGATAGGAAGACATGACTGATCATCACAGTTGTATATACACAACTTGACAGTTACAAAAGTAAAGCCTATGTTTCACTGTAGTTCAAATGCTGTATGTGTCTTTCAAATATTTGCTTGAGTATGATAAAAATTTATTTATTACAGTGTATTTTGTTAGCCTGTTGCAGAAAGTTGCCACTTATCGCGGTCAAGGCAGACGAAAAGGTGATTTTGGTGCTGCCACTTGGTTCCTTAAACCAGGTAATAGAATATTAGGAACATCAGCTTTTGTCTTACAATTTTAGAATTTTAATTAATAAGGGCATGTACATGTATGTAGGAAGAAGTAGACAAAGCAATGAATGTCATTTTCTGCCGCAAACAATCACAGTCATTTATCGCTTGGTAAATTCTCACTTTATTTTTGTTCGTGTTTTTCAGTGGACCCAGTTGATGCTCCTGGATACTACAAAGTTATAAAAACTCCAATGGACTTTGGTTCCATAAGAGTGAAGCTGGAGGTAAGTTATCTCTTCTTGAATATATAAACTTTCCTAGTCTTAAAAACGTTAGAATTGAATGCCAGAGAATACAATGAGCATTTACTAACAATTCCTAATTCATTCATAATTTATAATTTCTGAATTTCAGCACTAAATCTCAATGTAATTTATAATAATTACAAAAATGCTATGGCAACATCTGGTGCGAAATAAATCAGTAACAAATTGAAAATTCACAATGTTGAGTATACATCTGTAATTTGGCACCTATGATATTTTAAGGTAATCAAATGGTGTACCTGTGAACTTAAGAAATATTTTCTCTTGCAGTTTTGTCAAAATTGCAATCTGCTTAAGGATTGAGAAATTAGACTGGTTTTCAATTAGGTCTTGTAAAACCAGAACCAAACAGTTATAGTGTACTACTTAATTAGACTACTCAGCCAATCTCATGTCATAGTAAAACTAAAACCTTAACCAAGGCGATTGCCTGAATACCAGTACTGTAGACACATGAAAACTGTTCCTTTCCTAATTTACTTGTCGCTTGATTACCTTTACTAATAACTGCATTCCAGCATGATATTGATTAGACTGACATTCAAACATGATTGAATTTCATGTTATCTTTGTTTTAGACTGGAAAATATCAGGACTATATAGACTTTCATTCGGACATGTTACTGGTAAAGTCAAACTGTTTGAAGTACAATCCCCCTGGACACGACATTCGACAGGTCAGTATACCTGTATGATTTACTGTAGACCAAGCTTTAGTAATACTAAATTAAATTTCACTGGAATGGAACTTTTAGATATGTTTTTTGTTTAACAGATATTTTTGAGAAATGTTTGGTAATAAAAAATAAATAATTTACAATCATTTTAATGATGATGATGGCGAGGTTGATAGTAGATAATTATTCATGGAATTTCAATTAATCTTAACCGTTGTATGTGACAGATTTAGGTGGCGTGCCAATTGTTGTGTTAGACTAACATTTTACAATGCATTTGATTACAGGATTGTGAGGAAGTCTTCAGATATTATGAAACAGAGTATGCAAAAATGTTGGAGAGATGGGAAAAGGTATACTGTAATAAGCAAATGCAAAACACCACAATCAGTCATATTTTAACAAACAGGGACTGATAGAGACGTTTTCATTCAGTTCTCTACACTCCGGAGGTGACCACCAGCTGGTGTTCATGTTGTTCTCGGTGGCCCCGAGTTGAAGTCCTCAGCGACACCTGTAAAAAGCCAACTGGTCTGCCTCCTGCCAGATGGGATTTTTAACCACGTTGTGTTCATATTTTGCATTGTTTATGTCATCATTTATTTCCATTGGCCATGAAATGCCCCATTAGGGGAGTGGTGAGTCAGTTATCAGGGGAGTGGTTAGTTAAGGTATTTTTATAAACTCCTTAGTACTTACAGCGAAATTTTAACATTTTTTTGCAGTGTCACGTATCTCCTGCTAAAAAGCCGAGGGTAGCGTCGAAGACAGAGTCCTCTGCGCAACAATGAAACACTTCTGTTGTTTTACTGGAGTTAGTTATTCAAGGTTTCCGTGAAGCTGTAAAAGAGTTTTGAACCAATTTAAGTGACAACAGCAAGAGACAAAAGTGTTGAGACACTTCATAGTTAAATTTCTCTTATATTCGAGGGTCTTGGAAACATTTTTTACCCCTTCCTTCCAAACAATGTCCAAACCACAACGCCTGCACGACACAACACGTGCCGGCGCCAGTGTCAGAGAATTATCGCTGCTCCTGTCGCTGTATGCATTTGTAATTAAATAATTCGTTTTATTATATAGGTACTGATGAAATACCAGGAAAAAATTATATCTTCACCGCGCGCAGTGAAGATACTATTTTTATCTTTCACGTGTGAGGATATTGCGATAAGTGACTATTTTGGCTGTTTCGAAAATGAATAAAAAAAATTGTGTTTTATGGGGAAATTTCATCAGTATCTATAAAATAAACACGCTCACTCGTGAGAGATACTTTCACCACTCGAAGATAAAATTCGTATCCCCGCGCGGCCATGTAATATCCTCTATAAATATCGTCATTTGCTAAAAGGTGTCTCAGGTACCTTTGTCACCTATTGAAGGTTTTGTTCATAATTTAATAATAATTATCAAACTCTTTCTATAAAAAAAACCTCTTGACTGGTATAAATGTATTCTAAGGTGGTTTGAATCTGTCCCTTTTTCTTTGCCTTACTTTACCTCCATAGAAGCAAGCTGTAAGTATAAATCAGCTGCCGAGCAGATAGTGAATGCATTAAGTTCCTCGCACATTTGTATATTCAAAGTGTTTTTGACAAAAGGAGTTGACGATAGATTGTTGTATTCGCAAGAAAGCCAAAGAGGTTGCAGTTTTGTGAACAATTACTGTAAGTACAAAGAAACAGAGAGTAATAACAGGCGTTGGTGGAAGATTTTCTGGACTGATGGGTTATATCTGCTAACACTAATAAACGTACATATTTATCCGCAAAGTGCCTCTTATGAGCCTTTGGCTCAGACAACTTTGTAAGGTGTTATAGAAGGGCTTGTAAACGTAAGGCTCATATTCGAGGGGGAGGGGGAAGGGAATATAAGGAGAGCTTATATCAAAGAGGCTTTTAAGGGCAATAAAAACCCGTTTCGAAATAAGGTACAGCATTGTTAATCGAAATACGTTTTTCACATAGATTACTACTGGCTTTTAATGAAGCTTTAAAACACAGTAAATCTAACTCATTTCATTTATGACCGGGACAGGCTTGCGTGCGGTACTTTACGATATGCAACACGTTTTTGTCCTTGTAAGCTCAGTGCAACGTTCGTTCTTGAAGGTATGGAGGAGTTTTTTTCCACCTTTCTTTTGCCATGAGTGCAGCATGTGTTCACAGAAAAAGAAGCAAGAAAATATTGGTTCTTCATAACTGACTTCACACACACACACACATACACACTGCTTTGCATTATCTGTGAATAAAGAAGATGACTTTACACTGCTGTTATGGCATTTTATTTTTCTTCTTCATGGCTTTGTTTTACGCAAAGTAAATGACAGTCAAATACTATACGTTACTCTGCTTATTGTACATAGATTTACTTTTATAATTGTATTACAGATTTTGATGTCGTTACACATTTAGTCTCTTAAATGTCACTAAGTGAAGTTCAGTTTTCTTTTCAAAAAGTAAATAAAGGAGAGAAAAGCAAACTATTTTTTTTTATCCCAGTTGATTATCCGTGTAATATTTACCCATATCTTAGCCGGTGTTGATGGAGTTACTTGGTAAACAATAAAATAAGCACCAGACTCTAAAAAGATCAATACTGTTGTGTGTTGTCTTTTATTTTCCCATTTTTTTTCTTCTTTTACACCCATGCAAAAGTGATGTTGATTCCTCATCATAAGTTTTGCACCCCGGAAGGTGGTAGATACCATTTAAAACCTAACGCTAGAATTAATGGTTGCTAGAGGTCAGGAAATGGTGAGGGAAAAGTCAGAAAAATAGACATTTTGAAGAAAGTCAGGGAAAATTGAAGTAATTTCACACGGCTGATTTGATACCATTGAAAGCCGGAGGAAACATTTGGGGTCACTGTGATCACAACGATATTTTTACTTAATGAAGAAGTGAAATTTATGAGCGCGTGGAAAGGGCGGCCGTAAGTTGAGGCCAGAAGCCGCTTTTAGAGCTGGCATTTTGTATTTATTTGATCATGGAAATACCATTTTATTAGGGAAAAGTCGGGGAATTTTGAAAAGTGATGTCTGATGCGACCATGTAAGTGGCGAGCCGGAGACAGAGGAGCGTATGATGCCTCTCACCCAACCTTTTATCAAGCAACAAAACCCAACAACATTTGATCGACAAAATTCGACTTCAATAAAGTCTTGGATAACGAGCAACAGACATCAAAAAACTTGAATCAAGCCACGCCCTGTTTGAGAGAAAATTGTGAAGTTATTTGTAAAACCAAGTCACGATCACTGGAAATACACTGAAACAAACTTTAAATTACCATAATCCATCATCCATCCACACGAGCTATCGCGATAGTCCATCTTGTGAGATGAACCATCGTGGATAACTGATCAAGACAGATGATCGGTCTGCTTGTCCGTATCTTCAGACGGATTATCAGACGAGCTTCCGTTCTTTGCCCAAGCTCGTCCCAGACGGATGATCCGTCTCCAGTATAAATCGGGTCAATACTACTTAACTTGAAACGGAAACTTAAACTAAAGAAGGTGATAAGTCAATGATAAGTCAATGGCTGACACCACTTAAAGAGCTCTTAAAACCTTTAACTAATATTAGAAATTTATGCGACTTATTAAAGAAAAAGAAAAATTTAGCCCCACAACCTTTGACTTACAAGTGGCCAAAACCCGCATCGTGTCTTTTACATTTCAATTTAGTTTACGCCTTAACCTCCTTTTCAAACAAATGCGTTTGCAAGGATCACTTATTTTCACCGTAAAAGACATAACTTTCCTGTTCCAACCCACAAGTGGCGAGATGCAGAGGAGTTGCCAGTGTATATTCGCGATCATCCGCAAACTCCCACTTCCACTTGATGGATAGACCGTAAGAAGAAGTCTAACTCCTATCCACAATCCACTGTTCGCCTCTCTAAGAAAGAAATAGAGAGCCTGCAGGATTGTGGTCAGAAGAAGACGTAATCCCGCACACTTCACCTTTTGGACAGGCCAGGTTTGCGGATTGAGGAAATACCCAACTCTATTGATCCCTTTGGTAAGTGAGATTGTTCTTGAAATCAATACGTTCCCATCTTTTTCTTACTCCCGTCACCACCCTCAGTAAGAAAGATTAAGAAGTAATTGCTTTATGGACGACTTCTGACTTTACTAAGGTGATAAACAGAGTTGAAAATTTCCTTAATTCGCAAGAAGATGAAATTTATCGGTCCCCGACAATCCAGCAGTCCCTATACCTCTAAGAAAAGAGTAAATGATGTTGGATTAGATTTAGACCTCTTCTCAATATCTTCTTCTCAAAGTAAAGGTATCTAGATGACCATGTGTACTCTTCTACTCCCCTTCTCTCTGCCCTCAAGGAGTAATGATAGAAGCTGAACTTTATGTCTGTTAAGTTACAATATGGCCTTTGCAATACTATGAGGATAAAACAAACTAAATTAAAAAGTAAATCTAACGGAGTTAATAAATGCAGTAGATAGGTAGTTCTGAAGAGAGTACGATGAAGAGGCCAAAATCAGAGGCCAATAGATTTGGGAGGGTTGAGAGACATGAAATTTGCTCACGAAAGCGCTCCAACGGAACATGTTCTGAGAGGTCTGAAAAACTGATGTTTCTCAGTAAAATAAAAATAAAAGCGATATTTCCAAACAGGAGCCACATCTCTGAAACTCATAGGTCGGATGCCCATTGAGCTACGTAAGATTTGTGGGAGTGATGTCTGGAAAGAAATCAAAGTAAAGAAATATGATATAGAGAATAATTCATGGGCCCATGTATAATTATATGGAAGTCTCTTCGAGTGTTCAACTTGATAACGCACGAGTGAGCGCAGCGATTGAGTGAGGATAAATGAGATATAAGATTAAACACAAGAGGAGAAATTCCAAAAAACATCCGGAAACACCCATGTGTTATTATTATGTAAACATACTACTGACGACATTTTTAACGACTTTCCAAAGATTCACCGAAGTTATCTGAAGGCCACACAAGTTTCCTAAAATTCCCGAAGATTACCGAAGATAACTGACGATTTTCGAAGACTGCCGAGGAAGTGATTATCAGTCAGTGACTTGGAAAAAGTTTCAGACTACGAATGACATGAACAGTTGACGCACAGTTTATTAGACCTGGATAATGACTGAGACTTGTATTACTGACAATATATTATTATTTACTTCCTATTTACATATGATTTTACAATTAAAATTGACTTGTCTTTAAGCCGAATATTATACAGTGATATAAGCCAGTTATTGTCACAATTTTCAACAGGACAAATTATTTTCGAGCATTTCCTTAAGTGTTTCTCTAAAATTATTCAAAGTGATTGATTGTCCTTTCCGAACAGTAATAGTGGTAACAATAGTCTTATTCTCAACACAAATAGCGAAGGAATTTTAACAGAAAAACATTACAAGTTTTAATTCTCCTGACTATCTTCAACAAACGCGTACTCGAAGATATGTACTTCTTCACCACAGCACTACTGTATAAAACGTTATCACACAACATCTCTTGCCGCACTCGCTTTAAGATATTTAGTCCAATCTCTTCTGAAAACAAGCTACAAAATTCACGTCCTAGCTCGAATAGATACCCACGCAGAACATCTCGGCAAGGCTAGACTCCATCTATGTACACTTGGCAGTCTAAGACATCTTGAGTAAGCAACAAGATGCAATTTTTCCCGAAACGAAATAAAGAACCTTGTCCCAACTGAATATGTCAATCGCTCAAAAGGGCATCAAGCTCTTAGGATTTGAGACACCCCCAGGGTGCGTTAATCAGAGACACCTTAGAAAAAGACGCAACAGGTTGTTGGCTCAATTGTTTATCGGTTTGTTATCGCATTTTTGTACAACAGTGTTTCTGGGTTAAAGGGTGCGTTCGATATACCATATTCCGGAAAAATAATTAATGTAACAAGCCACGATATATGTTCCATTGATCCTATTCCAGAATACCGGGATTGTATCTCACGCATTCTGCTCTACCAAGCAGAATACTCACAATAACGATGTTACTTTGCATGACGTCGCGATGAGCGAATAAAGCTGATGACTCGCAATTGATCATACTCGCGAATTAGCATATAGAAAAAAACTGCTTTCAAAACGTAATTTAAAGACGCTGGCAAGAATCCGCGCTTACATTGTTCCAGAAGAGGAATTTAAATAAGTGCGGACAGAACAGCCACCCTGGCATATTCAGGAAAACATTCTTATTCTGCCGAAATAAGGTCAATCAGACGCGGCCTTAAAGTGTATATGACATGAAAATTTTTTTCTGCTGATTTGAAAGACCTTTCGAAATACAGAAGAATGGCATTTTTCTTTTTGAAATATCTCTTTTCATTTCAGAGATATTGA
>OMLO01005085.1_pt1 | contig 11027 bp, 7 predicted proteins | sample 1674811 | NCBI WGS metagenome assembly OMLO01 (sample SAMN06265003, study PRJEB25207) | coral metagenome | isolation source: Coral host | place: Mexico:La Bocana,Puerto Morelos, Mexico | collected 2008-11-13 | reverse complement strand
TTACGTACAAAGCAGCACAAGCGCCCGAGGGACGTTCACAGAAACGCGTGCTCGTCTCTGCTTGCCCAGTCGACCTGGCCAAACTCGGCTTTAACTTCGTTCTTTCAGCCGGTAAAATCCAAGTAAATTTAAAATGAAACAGTTTCCTATGAAGAGGTTAAAGAAGCTGAGCGTTCATTCTTTGCGGCTTTGCGAAGAATAAAGTGATATCAGGATGCTTGAGGAGTGGCTGTCAGGACTTGCACTCATGCACTTGTATCATGACCCTTGACCCTGACATTGACGACATCTGTAGAACCTTTCTCACCTAGCACAAGAGGGATCACAAGAAGAGGCTGTTCCAATATACGAGTACATGCTAAGGCCACGGACCCAAAGAAACTTAGTTAAATCGTGAATATAGCATGAAACCTTGACTAGGGGGTGCTATAATTTATACCACAAATGTTTCAACAGTGTTTTCTGAATAAAAGTTTAGATCCTCTCCGCTCACGCTGGCCCCACGCAGGGTTCTCTAGAAAATTTGAAGTAAGCGGAGCTTGTAAGTACTAGCCAGCAGAACCACACATCCAGATGCCTACGAAGACCTTTATTTAATTCCAAAAGTATCATCTCGAGATTCCCAGAAATTACTTTTCCCAGGGCTCCCACTTTACGGCACACTATCGGCCACTGCAAATCATGCCCTCTTAGCATATACAGTATAGCCAGTCGGTTTTTATTGCTGCGTTTTCATTGCATTTATCTATTTAAAAATTCGTATAAGAAATATAGTATCCATTTGACGCGAAAATATGCACGGTTATTTGTCTGCAGATAATCTGTTCTGAGAAGCGAACAGTTTTCCGAGAAGGTAGCTCAACGAAAACTGTGAGCTTTTTACGAGCGTATTTTGACGCCAAATGGAGGCTATTGAATTCATTAGCCACTGGAATATTATCCAGTTTTAGCTAGGGGATTTCAGTGAAGTGAGGTGTTAGACCAATCGCGCGAGAGCAAAAATATTTGAAGGATTAGAAATTTCAGGGTGTTCCGTGGCTGCTTCGAGGTGTTCCGGGAGTTTTCTTGGGTGTTTTTGGGGTGTCCCGGCATATTCTGGGATGGTCCAGGATTGTTTCAGAGAGCTACAGACATCGTAATACGGCGCCTACACGTTGGGATCACCTACAACCTCAAAGGACTCTGATATATGCGTCTATCAGTCAACTCCAGCAGAGCCCATCCACACTACCCGGGCAATAGCCGGTTTTCTCAGGTCTTCTAGTCCTCTAGAAAGCCATAGTGTGTTTGGCGCACTTAGTCGTGTATGGTTTTGGTCTTCCATGTGGCTGAGAATGCAAACATGACATTATATCTGTTTCATCACCTATAGATCAAATATGCATCAAATGAAATTGACTGTATATGATATAACGATTTTAAGCTACCTGAGACAATCAATATCATAAACTCATAGACATCGTTTATATATTTTTGTTGTTAGAAAAGGAAAACCGTTTAAATATTGAAGCACATTCTATCAGAACTCTGCATGTCATGCATATCAAAATAAAATTGAATTACTGTACTAACTGAACAAAACAATTAACCTCAAGCTAGCTACTATCATATTTTATTAGTATATACCACACAAGTGAATAGTACTTTTCGCGCGCGCTGATTGGCTAGCTCGGAGGTGATTAACCAAGTACTATACCTCGGAGCAGCCGAAGAAAAACAAAATGGCTTCCCATTTCAAATAAAGCCTCTTTGAGTCCGCTAGTTATTCAGCTTGTGTGGTATATACTAAAACAATTATTCACTTCAGTGTCAGTGAAAGTGTGGATATTTACCTCGCCGCTTAGTGGCTTGGTAAATATCCACCACTATTCACCTCCATTTCGGTGAATAATTGTTAATTATTCCACCATTGCGTCATTTTACCATATGAGGGCAAAAGAACGCGCAAAATACGCCACGTTATTACACTGTAGAACAGGAAAAAATACGGACTGTAGAGAAGTGACAAAATGGCCGCACAAAACGAACCGAACTTTGTCTTGTTTACGTCCTCTGACCTTGACTTTCTAACGGACGAACTACTACTACGCAACTCGCAAAATATCCGCCCGTATTAAGGTGTATGTATTGTCAGGGAAATGTTTACAAAATGCATAATCTGATAATTGTGACCAGTGGAAAGGAACCCTTGGCCCATAGTGCTAGCATAATTTTTGGCCTAATTCGGGCATTTTTAATAGAAAGACACTACTCCCAGCATAATTAAACGATGTTTATACTTTTCAGGGCACTAAACTGATAGATAATTCATTTATACCATTTCGTGTGATTTTAACGTTTCAAACATCTGTGTTTAAAACAGCAGGCTATTTGGCTTTTAAATAATGTAGAAACTATTCCTTTTAGTTCTTCAGTTCTTTTAGGTGTTATCTTTCCTCAAGTAAGCCCTGACATTCCCTAGCAGGTGGCAGATTTAGTCAGTCGGTGTCAGGTTACAATGAAAGTTCTTGCGTACTAAAATATATTTTCCAAAATCTTTGGTCTTAAAGCTTTCCTAAAAATGTATTCTTTGCCATGGCTTGGAATTAAATCGTAGCAACGAAAAAAAGTTTGAAAAAATGGTGTTAAAGTCCCGCGTTTTGAAATTTTCACAAATGCACTATCGAATTCCGGTCTTTTTAGCTTTTCGTTTATCTGTGCGGCGTTTCAAATGAATCTTGAAGAATTAAGTTTTATAAAAACGTTGGCAACATTTGGATTATTAACGTAACGGATTCACTTATACAAAACTGAAATATGAAAGATGTGACACGAGCGTGGGACAAAGAAAATATCTGAGTTCCCGACAGGAATGGAACCCATGACCTCCCGAACACATGGCGGGATGTGTGTCGGGGACTCAGATATTTTCTTTGTTCCACGCTCGTGTCACATCTTTCACATTTCATTACCGTGCTCAACATTCACCATCTTCATTGACTTAAAACTGAAATATACAAGGATAGTTTGTCTCTGTTGATTCATCTTTGACATTTAAAGCTTAAGACCTGGGACAATGCTGATTTACGTACGCCAATTTTTCACAATCAGACTAGTTTTCAACACGCGCTATCTCTGAAAGAACGTCCATGACCCCCGATTGGTATTTTTCATTTCTGAAACAAATATTTCATTATCTGTCCACAGCAGAAGTTTGAAGAAAATCTATTAAGTAGAACATTTACTCTCTTGGTTGCACCTTTAGTCTTCGTTCTTAGGTGCGTAAGCCTGGGGAAATGGCGACTATTGAGATTCAACGGTAAAACGCCACATGTTTGTCCACTACCCAAGCTAGGGTAACTTGGGCTCCTGGGATGTGCAATTCCACCGAAAGTCCGATGTTTTCGGAATGACCCTTTTCAGGGCAAGAGAACATTTCTCCTGTTCTGGGTTAACTTTTCTCAATTACAATATAATCTAGCATGTAGTACGCGAAGGGAACAAAATTTTGAGCGAGTGAGACAAATTTGGCGTTTCTCCCCACCCCCTCTCCCTTCTCGCTCACCCCCTCCCCAATACTCTCCAATTATTTGCTCACCCCAGGCGCTCCTTCGCTCTCATTCTAGACTGTGATGTTTGATCACGCCGTAACTGCGTGTGTGCGTGTCTAGTGGATATTCTCAAGTTAGATCATCACGCGAACTATGTTTTGACAAACTTTTACGATTTATGGGGCCTATGAAAGAAGTATTTCAATGAGAGTTCAGAATATATACACAAAGGTATGCAACTTTCTTTTCTTTCTACTTTTGTTGTCGAGTTTTCTTCTCGCTATCATGTGGAACGTATCTGTTAAACTGAAAGATCTTGGGGGGAGACCACTTAGTAAATATTCGATTCCTCATATCCTTTTTTACCATTTTGAAGTGATTTGAATGCTGCTTTGTATGCTTTCTTCACTGTTTACACTGTCTAAGTCTCGTTAAAACACGCGAAGCTCAATCATCACGCTACAAAAGCCAATTAGTTTTCTACACGTTTCTTCCTTAAATTTGAGTTATGGCCCAAAAGTCAGCCCTATATACAAGCACGATAACCTTTATATTTGCGATATTAAACATCCACTCTCTATTTCGGAGCACTGGAGAACCGGTATATAATATAATACATAGCTTTCTTTCTCTTCATTAGAGTCTGCTTTTCATTTGCTTGTTGCGATCGTTTCTATCGCTAAAAAGAATTTCAGGAATCGTGGCGATCATCGTCGCTGAGATAGACCTCCATTAGTTCTATATCAACGATTGAGCGGATCAGTAGAGTCATATGAACATCACCCATTGCGATCATGTGAAAATCACTCTCTATAAGACACACCGTCGCGTTTATTTGATTCCAGGTCCTCACGAGCATGTTTTTAATTACCCGAAGCGGCCGTTGGAATCATATGGAATCTACAGGTTGTAAGGGTTGATCAACATTTTGAGCGATTGTAGCGATCTTAACAATCGTATGGAATTATAGCCTAACAGCGATTCTCCTGGTTTGTCTACTTGTCCGTTGATCAAAGTAGAAATTTTCGTAACACTCTCGCTTTGCATTACGTCTCACAGAGGTGTGAACAGCCTTCTTACTTCTTACGTTCAAGCCATTCGCAATAAATAATACTGACATAATAGATAATGGAACGTCACTTGATTTCCAAATCATTTTATCGCTCATTTTGAACATGATATTTATGTCGTTGGAAATCCTTCCTAAACTCTCGGAACTCAGTGCGTAAGTTGTAACTTACACTGAACCGTTCAAAGAGCTTCAGTCTCTACAGTAGACTTCTACAGTAGACTTAAGTTGTATTTGTTCGGAGCTACAGATAACCGTTTTGTCTACCTGATATCAAAGCCGGTTACAGAGAGAGATTGGTATGTAATTGTTTTGGATGGCATATCGTGACGGAATTCGGAAATACAAACATTTACCAAAACATTTAAAATTCAAATTTCGTTTAGTAAAAAAGATCTCTGTTCTGCCGACTGAGTTTGGAATGCTAAGTTTCAGTTACTGAATTATTGAGGTCATGACTAGGTCAGCGAGTTTCAAATAATTTCTAATAATTTCTAAGGTTAATCGTGATCGACGCAACCTGAGAATCCTCGTACGTGAACTTTCAAATAGAGAAGTAAATATTGCTCGACTCGATTCATAGATGCAACTTCGCTAACTTTAATTAGACGTAACAAAGAGGTCGATCGGGAATATATAAGTAGATAAACAGAATAAGGGAGAACACGAGGTATTGGTTTTAGATTTAGTTGTCAGGACATAATAAACGTTGATCATTTGTGCCATTCAAGTTTGTTCAGTGCCACTGCGCGTTTGAAAAAGTTATCATAATCACATTGGCTTAAGTTAAAAGCTCAATTTGATCGCTAGCTGTGCTCTCTCGGGCTTGACTACAAACAATGCAATGAAGTGGTAATATTTTTAAGGTCATGGTTAGCGTCCACAAACTTTCTAAAACTTTCCATAGTGCTGTACCTAAACTGTGCTCCCTATTGGTCCATTTCAGACTTTCGTCATTTCCGTTTAAGTCTTTTTATCCAATCATATCACAGCTTTGAAAAGCGGGAAAACCCCTCTAAGGGCATGTCCAGGCATGCCTCGGCTTCACAACTTGTTTTCAGCTTATTTTGATATAATGATATTTAGGATTTAAATCCTATAGTTAACTAACTGAATTGTGCTCAAACTTCGATTGAAGTACATAAAGTGTGCGATATTGGCGCGTTTCTACTGGCCGAACTAGCTATTTCACGGCATTAAGTCGAGTTTGGCGGAAAGTTTGTTGCCGATATCTTGTCGGGGAATTCGCGCACGACGGTCGAGAACAGCCGACAAAGTAACAACAACATAATTTCGACCAAATTTAATAGAAAATGAAGACTGTCAAGTACTTACTGTACAATCAACGCCGTCAGACTTGGCCTGATCCTCGCAGATATCTGTGCATGTAAAAATGACCAGACAAAACAACAATAAAGAATTTCTTGCAGATTCAAACAAGCTACTTTTTACAGTTGTGAAGTTGTTCTTGAAATACGTACCATAAACCTGCAGATGAACTAAATTCCTTGGAAGATGAGTGCGTTTCCAGGTACTGGAATAAGTTGCATTCTCGAAGCGAAACAAAGCGATGATGATATAATAACTTACGCACAACGTTCTACAACTAACCTTAATCTCGCTGGATCTGCAATGATGAGCGGAGCTAGAAGCCTCGTAAACGTAACAACAATAATTCTCTAGTTTTGTGTTACGTCTGGGTTCGTCAGCAGGCTTGTTTGGCTTCTTGTTATATTTCTTTCTTTCTGTAACGTTCACTACTGCGGTCAGGAAGTCCGGTCACCGGCGAGTGGTGCGGAAATCTAGCCCAGCTGCAGTGACGTTTCACTTTTTATTGTTCACGGGGGAGTACCCCAGCGTCATTCAGGGGTAAATCCCCGTATGACAGGAAACTGAAACCAGTCACGTCTCTAATGAAGTTGCGAGCGATATAAGAAGTTTTGCAGTAAAAGTCTTTCCACTGATCTCACTCTTCTCGAGGAATTCTTTACTGATTAGAAAACATCAGTCAACTTAAAATTTGTTTTAAGGCTGTAATAGTCTGCAGCTATTTAAAGTTTGCGTATTATGATCATGACCACATACCGTGAAACTGCTCTGTCAACCGCTGCAATGCACACCTCGGCCCAGGTCCTTCATTCAGCTCTTTCCAGGCCTGGCCACTTGGCTCAAATCACGTCCAACTCCAGGGCTGAAGCTCATAAAGATCACTCAGCTCATAAAGGGCAAACCTTAACAAGTTGAAACTGTTATGACCAAGAATATGTTAAGCTTGCTTTAGCTGCGCTAAACGTCCGTATCCCCGCTCAATTCTCTGCAGCATAGAGAACCTAGGAGTCGTTCATCTCCTCTAAGATTCAAAAACATGACGTGAGGATCCCGGCCCGGCCCGGGGTTCGGACGCAGCCGAGACCAGCGCGCTAATCATTCGTCCACCGCTCCTTCCCGGATGAAATGTTCTTTCACAAGACCTTCCAGATCTGCTTCTCCTGGATCCCAGTCCCAGATCCTTCGATATCGGTGCGATGCTCTGCCCCTGAATAGAAAAGCATGCAGGGAATCATTGTAGTTTTGATCTCTTTTGTTGATGCAATTACCATGATTCCCTCAGCAGGTCCATGTCATATGTGAAACTTGCCATTGTATGAAAGCCAATTTGTGGCGTTATGTGTTCTGTACGCTGAGGCCCTGTAGGTTGAAACTAATTTCGTTAAACTGCGAGTCTAAGGACTGTTCGAAGTTTTCAGTCCCTTTGGAGGTCCAGGCTTCTTGGTGCCAACACATCATTCACGTCGCGTCACATGTTATCCTCATCAGCTTAATTAAGGTATTTCATGACATTTGTCGTACACCGTTAGGACGTTGAGGGGGCAATGTTTGTTTTGAAAGTAAGTTTGCGAGAGATTAGCTTTGGAGAAAGAGAACTTGTCCACAGAGGTGAATTACGATTTGCTGATGAAATACGTACTTTGTCACCTACGTTCATTCGACACAAGTTTATGAGAAAACTAGGCCTGCTGTCAATATGGCTCTCGTAGACAAAAAACTAAGCCCTGACTGACACGCGCGAACCGTCCCGCCAGAATGACACAAGGGGCTGCCGTACCTTGAAAGTCCCAGTTTAATATTTAAAAAGCCAATGAGTGCGAACAAAGCTGACATCGAAGTTTTTCATGTAATTCCTTATGTATTTGAAGTTTTCTCACAGCTAGTATTTTCTTGAGTTCGACATGTAATCAAATGCCCGACGATATCAATAAATGAATCAATCAGTCAATAATCAATAATAATTGTTAATATTAATCATAATGGCGATTAATTGATTCATATTGGAAACCAATGAAAACCAATAACTGAATGTTGTGCGAATATCGATTTTCATGAATTTATGATTGATCATCGCAGTTTATACACACAACTTAAACAATTGTGAAATTAAAGCCCGAAAAAATATTCAGGCCCCATCTGGATTCGAACCCATGACTTCTGCGATACCGGTGCAGTGCTCTACTGATTGAGCTATCAAGCCAACTGGGAGCTGGTCGATCACTATGTGAGTTCATAATGTACCCGAGAAGGTGAAGGATGCAAATGAATATATGAAAGATCGTATATTTGAACTGTGGAGAAAGATTTGAATTTATGATTGAGGTCATGGGCTCGAATCCCGTTCAGGCCTGAATATTTTTCGGGCTTTAATTTCACAACTGCTTAACTGCGATGATCAATCATGTATTCATATCTTTCTCCGCAATTGAAATGAGCCTAAACAATAGATAAACACATAGCAAATTACCGTAGGTGTGAAACTCGGTGAGACTCGAGGAGCCCGTTGAGCTTTGAATGATCCACGAACTGGTACCAGCGATCGAGCGAGGTTCGTCTAGAAAAAAAAAATAAAAATACATGTGAAGAAGAGTAGCGATAATTAAAAAAAAAACAGGACAGAGCATAAAGACTAACAAATGTGCCCTTCATAAACACGAGTGAAGCACTAGAAAGACCGAGAGACCGAAAAAAAAAAATGTCAAATGTCACGAACCCGAACCGCAGGAGTCGTGTCGGCCCGTCAACCACATCCCCACATGGGGGACTCCAATACGAACAGGTCGGGTTTGTTCGTCGGAAAGTTTGAATTGAACTCGTAAAGGAAAGGAGACCATTCTGGGCGTGGCTCGGATTTCAGTTGACCCCTAAAATATACCACCAGGGGGATGGAGAATAGGTTTGTTTACAGCCGCTTTTCAGAAAAGGACCCCGCGCTATTGAACTCGAGAGACCGGCGAAAATTGAGCCTAGAAAAGGAAATAAGAGCGTTTACCCTGAGTGACACCAGAATGCTTCACGACCCCTAAGGGGGACGACGCGTATCCAGGACCGTTTTACACGTATTTTTAGCCCCGTGATTTATATATTTACACTTGACATCATACTTTTATACCTTAACAATTTACTTTTCTTTGCGTAACCCACTAACTGGAGCCCCATCCTTTAGAGCCAGCTGCGTTATCGTTTGATATGAATAATCGTCACGACCCATATCAGATAGGCTCGATCACCAGCCGCTGTTCGGGAAAGGAGCCTGCGCTCCTTCCCCGAAGGCAGGGAGTGACGCAGACCAGGCACGAGAGAGCGGCAGAAATCAAGCCTACATATCAGAGCAACCTCTAGACGATGTTCCTTGGCCTGTAGCGCGAAAATTTTCTACTTGGTACATTTCATTTTAAACTTGTACTGACGGACAGATAATGATTTACTTGTTTCAGAAATTAAATAAAACTTAGGCGTCACTGGGTTCGTTTAAGAGATAAGGCGTGTGGAAAACTAGTCTCATTTTGATAAATTGGGGCGCTTAATTCAGCATGGTCTCCAGGGTTTGCAGGGTTAAAATATCAACGATAAGTTAACAAAGGCAAACTATTCTAATAATTTTTTGTATTAGTGAATCTGTGGTGTTAATAATTTCAAATATTGCCATCATTTTCACAACCTTAACCCTTAAAGAGGCATTTGAAACTGCCGCACAGCTAAACGAAGAGGTCAAAAGAACGGAATTCGATGGAGCGTTTTGCAAAAAAATTCAAAATTCTACTCGATAGATTTTCTTCATTTTTTTGCAAAACATAGAAAATCGGTTGAGAAAATGACTCATCGAAAGAAAAATAGGGGTCACCGAACGTCCAAGATCGTTAAATCCACGCAAAGCCATTTGCTCTACTATTGTTCTTACTACTTAGCGCGCGCGCTCGATGCATGACGTGGCGTATGAATTTCGTGCGCAGTAAAGATGTGCAGAAACAATTATCGCAAACGTCCATAAGTCTTTCAGATATAAAGATAAGCAAAAAAACGTAAAAAAAAGTAAACGTATCTAAGTTACAAACTTACCAAAAGCTGAAAGCCTTCTTTCTTCCGGGTATGCTGACGGTCTGAAGTTTCTTTTGAACCGGTAGTATTCACCAATTCGGACTCACCGTTTCCAGAATTTCCAGGATTTTCAGGATTAACATCTCTGTACTTCCAAATTTCATCTTTGTCCTCGCTAAGGCTGAGCTCCGGATCGCAGAGGTCAATTAAGTTAGCCTGTTCCAGGATTTCGGTCAGAGGGGACGATCGCCGGAAAACGCGGGCGGGCGACGAGCGGACAACTTCGGATTGGTAGCTGAAGCATATTGAAGATTAACTAGACAGTGCTGGTCTGCATTTTGTTACAAATTAAGCCCAATGGTACTTGTTTGTCATAAATTAACACGGGTTAAGTTTACATGTTAAATTTAGGTCAAATTTAGGGTTTCAGAAAGATGAAACAAGAAACCTGAGCACCGCAAATGATTTCAATCCACAAGAACACCGTAGGGTTTACGTAAGATCACCGCAACATCGCAAGGTGGGGCTTTTGTTGATGGTCTTATTGACAATGATGAATAACTAGCCAGTTCAAGACTGGAGTGCAAAACCATATCCTATATGTAGATGACGAAACTGGCCAAAATATGACCTGGACCAAACCATGCCCTTTGTATGCCCCGGAGTGCAAAACAATAACGCCGGGCTGCGATTGGACTGCTCGGCCGGGAGACTTGAGAGCGTACTGCGCAAGGTCCATAACCTCATGACTCCTCTCTGTTGCGTCGTTTAACGATGTCGGACCCGTCTTTGGGCGAAGGAAGTTGAACAAAGCTAAAGTTAGGTGAGTGAGGGTTTGGAAAAGAGAATTGTTAAACTTTAGCTTATGTTAAACGGCATTCACAAACGTTGCGTTCCGGACGGACACTCCGACAACCTAGCTTGTGGTATCAGGGACATGCACAGAGACTTGTTGGAAAGTTAATCAGTTTGTTTCGCACTATAATGTGTTTTTCAACTTAACTAACGACAACAAAATCGGGGCAAATTAAAACCGACGACATAACTTTTCAGTAACTGGG
>OMLO01005084.1_pt1 | contig 11029 bp, 5 predicted proteins | sample 1674811 | NCBI WGS metagenome assembly OMLO01 (sample SAMN06265003, study PRJEB25207) | coral metagenome | isolation source: Coral host | place: Mexico:La Bocana,Puerto Morelos, Mexico | collected 2008-11-13 | reverse complement strand
GAGAGTGTTACGCAAACCAGATTGCATAATGCCGTGAACACTGGAAAACATATGATATGAAAAAATAAATCAAGAAAAATGAACCAGGGTTATGCAAGTCCAGCTGTGGTTCTACCATTCATGCATCAAACCCGCGGTCACAATGCTGCCAAAGAGCCAAAAGCCTTTGCCGTCAGCTGCAGCAACTCGCTTTGCCAGGCCGAATACGGCAAACACCTTTGGGTCGGCGGCAACAGTTGTAGCTGCCATACAGGTACACCTGCCGGTCGGCCAGTCGCAAATTGGAACAGAACCTCGTTTTGTCTGATTTTCAGCGTGCTTTTGAAAACGGTTTTGGCTGCAGGTATGTCTCAAACATACTCAAACTGTCACATCATCTCTTCCTACCCTCACAATTGAACATGTTCTCCCCTTGGCACATGCAAAACATTAGCACATACTTTGACCTCAGGATGTGTGATCTGCTAAACGTAAACTCCTCACATTGCTGTGATAGCGCTCATGTTGAGTCAAGTTCTTGATCACCCGATCCGGCCTGCGGGCCCTTCTCCAGGCAGCATCCGTGCGTTTCGCTGTCATACAGCGTTTGTCCGCCACAGCAGCTTTGCAAGGCCTTCAGAGCGTTTTCAGTAAAGCGGCTTTAAGATTGCAAAGATATCATGAAAAGATGGTTAAAGTCGAAATGGTGTTGAAAGACGGTGTGATTTAGTTGTAGTTTTGCTGCAAACGGAATGAACGTGTTGACATGAAACAACTCACAGTTTGACAACTTGATCACACATTCGAACCAAAATGTTTTTCACCAAGCAGCTGAGGTGTAGATGCGGCCTTGGCAGCAGCCCTGAGTCTGCGCCTTGAAGACCACGCCCTCGCAGCAGCCCTGCGTCGAAACCCTCTTCCACATTCTTCTACCACATATGAACACATCGCTTCAAATACTTCAACACTTCTCCAATCTTCATTGCTGTGAACCTCCTGTCAATTTCACTACAAGATGGATTGACTGTGTGTCTCCAGGAGGACCTTTTTTTCACCAATTTGCATTACGATCGGAGTCTTGACCAAGAGCCGCTTTGCGTGGCGGCCGATATAAAGAGTTCTTGCAGCGAGTCTGCAAGGAATGCGACTACTGGGCCTGTTCCCTGGAAGATGATTCAAGATCATCACAAAATATCAAAAAACATCAAAAGCATCAAAAGCGTATTTCTAAACATACTGACAAGTCAGGCCAAATTCAAAGAAGTGCGATCTCTACCAGTCCAAAGACGTAGTGTCTATTGGCTATTTGCATCGTTTCTGCTGCAGTTTTTCACTTTCCTAAAAACTTCAGCATTTCTGGCACTTGTGTGAATTTTGCAGCTGCCTTACCCATCTCTTGGCCACAACGAAGCTCCTCAGCTTCCAGTCGTTTCCAATCCTGGAAGCCGACGACTGCATTTTCTGATAGCAATGAAGTCACAAAGCTTTCAGGTGAAGCTTTTGCACTTTGGCTTTGCAAATCATTCCAAAGCTTCGCAGCTGTCTCTTGAGCATCACCAATGTTCGAGGCGATGATGCCTTGAGGACCCCTTTTTAGCCATCCAGAGACATAAAGACCTCCAAGGTCTTCGGAAGATTGCTCAACACAACCCTGTGTGTGTGGCACTCTGTTCGACTTCAAAGGTAATCCATGAAAAGGCAGAATGTCAAAACCCACACTGCGTACTACCAGTCCACATGAAATGTCAAGAGCAGGATCAGATGAAGAAGCAGCAACTTGTCGTCCAGCTTCTCCTTGAAGTTGCATGCTGAAGTTTGAAGCTCTCCTTTCATCAAAGCATCATAGAGTGCCTTGGCGTCTGTCACCAACACTCCTCTTACTTTCTTCACTGTGTCTTCTGGATGACGAAGATCAACGTCATCTCCAAGAAGTTCACGCCATTCAGCACGTAGATACATCAGCTCTTGTTCTGCTTCTGATAGAGCTTGAGTTTCGGCCGCTAAGCTGGATCGACACACTCGTTTGAGTTTTGTGCGCTTGACCAGCTCATGACATTGACTGGTCCTCTGATTCCTTGGTCAACCATCCTCTTGTGCACAAAGCCCACGATGTAGCCACCCGTGGACGATAGATCAACTCTGTTAGCAAGAGAGGCATCTGACCATGCCACTGCCACCAAGTCATCATCTTCTTCTGCAGCTAGTTGATGAATCCGAAGTGCTACTTCCTTCTGACCATGAAGTTCTCTCACAAAGCGGTTGACCTCATCAATGGTGCCCCGATCTCCTCGAGGTAGAAGAGATTGTAAATGGCTCAGCTTCGCCGCATGATGAGGTGCAGTTTGATACACCCTCCACTGGGCAGCTCCTAGCACGGCACGGCATTGATGAATCTCCTTCTGGGTCATCTCTTTGTGGGTACCATTCTTCTCCACCTGATTGATGGTCGAACAGAACTCTGTTTGGTTGAGAATCCATCCACCGTCAGCTTCATGTTGTAGATGAACTCCGCAATGATTGAGTGGTGGTGTCTCCCAAGGGCTCCATCGCAGCGATTGATGAAAGCGTTCCACTGCTTCTGTCCACCTTGGATCACTTTCTTGTCCGCAGATCAAGAAATCGTCTACGTGGCTGGCGATTGCTCCGATTGTGCTCTTGTAGACCTTCTGGTTGTCATCATACTTCTCAACCCTCAGCCTCCACATACAAGGCTCTGTTCTCATACGCTCAAAGCCAATCTGCTCGAGGATCCCGTCCACAAAGATGAAGAATTCTCGTGGTGCTATGGTGAGCCCGTAGGCAGCCTTAAGAAATTGTACTGCCTGTCCTGGCTTGAGCTGCATGGCATCTGACAACTCCTGCACCGGCTTTCCAAAGATCTGCCTTTGTGCTTGGGAAGAACTTCCTTGCAGGAATGCCGCCTTAGCGTCGGCTTTCACAAAGCCCCAACCCTTGTGGGTTACTGCTTGTAGAAGCAATTGTCTGCTCCTACGAGTTAACGTAGGGCTCTTCACGTTGTTGATGCCAAGGTCAGGATCCGTAAATCCTAAGACCACCAACCTCGCTTTCGCTTTGACCATGTCGGGGTTGTCCGTCGTCTTAAAGACGAGAACCCATCTCATCTTCATGAGGCGGTCTTCGGGCACGTGTCCCACCGCTGCCTTGGTAACTTTGGAACTCAGCCATTCCTGGATCTCCAAGTTCTTCGCTTCCGCCATTGCCTGACGTTGAATAGGGCTAAGCTTACCCCATGCCACTTCAACTCCTTTAGCCATCTTCTTTGCCACGAATTTGGAAGGCTCCTTCACAATCTCCTTCCATTCCTTCTCATCCTTGGGTGCAGGGATCGTCACCGCATAGATCAAATCTTCGAGGCTGGTCTGCTCTTCAAAGATCTCTCCATCCTTCACCACCTGTGTGTTGACGAAGATCTCCTCATGCATCTTGCCATCGTCAATGAAGTAGTTACCACCACCACGTTGAGCTTGAACATGAAAAGGTCTCTCGTCCATTTCATGTCGATGTCTTGCCTCCAGAAACTGTCTGTTTTGGAACAAAGGTCCAGTTTGAGGTCTGGACAAAGGAAGGTATTCTTCATCATTGAGTAGTCTTTCTACCTCCACATCTTCCATGTCACTCCCTTCTCTCAAGATGTTTCTTGGTTCTTGTTCTTCTTGTGGTGTTGTTGGAATAGCTTGGCTCTCTGGGGTCGACATAGGTATCTCCGTCGGTGATGAATTCTCCCAAGTCATTCTCGATATCATCCCCAGCTCGGTGATGATCTTGTACATCTCGATTGCTTGGAGGTATTTGCTGTCTGACATCTGCTGATGACCTACTGTCACTTTCACGTTTCGATTGTCCTCCTCTACCACGACTCGCTGCTCTGGCTTTGGTAGTAGGTCGAGTTGAACTGCTTGAAACTCCTGGGGTTGTCAGCTGTAGGTTCTCGACCTCCTCGTCAAATTCACCACGGTTGATGGTCCTCGACAGGTCCTGAAAAGTCCAAGGTGTCGCCAGCGGATTGGTGTTCTCACTGGCAATCTTTTCTCGTTCACTTGCGAAACGTAGTTGCTCTGTGGTCACCCTCTTCAGACGTCCTGAGCTGATAATCCATGCTATGCGATGAGGTTGTCTCACATACCCATCGTAGGTGACCTTTGTCTCCAAAGCCAAGATCCTGCCTGGTCCATACCATCGAGCTAGGCTACGTCGTGGCACATCGAGTTGTTGATGAGATCTTTCTCGCTTGTCAGCTGGTGCTTGAAATCTCTTGTAGAAGACTAAATCTCCTGGTTGAAAATTGACAATCGTCGGCATCCTTGAATGTTGTGCCGCCATCAACTTTTGTTGCGTCACATAGTCCAAGTAGGTCTTCTCAGCTTCCTTTCGCAATCTCAACTTTTCTCCTAGCTCAGTGGCTGTTTCCAAGGTCGTTACCCTACGGCTTGGTGGTATTGAAGCTTCCTGGCAGTCCATACACTTCAGTTGTGATGCTAAAGTCAAGATTGTTGAAGTTGCACCTCTATCTCTCAACATCTTCACGAAAGCCTGAGTGCTTGGGTGTCCCAACTTCTTGTGAAGACGTAGAAGCTCGGTCGACCATCTCATCAAATCCTGTTCCGTCTCCTTCTGCAGAATGTTGGGGTCGATCACTGCGGGATTTTGAGTGCCGGCCATCAAGATGTGTCGTCGAGGATCTCTTGCCCCACTCTGACTGTGGACCTTCTTCAAGACGTGGATGATCCGCTTGCACATGGCGGGTGGATATAATGCTGAAGCTCTTGTTCGATTTCCTCCTTCACAAGGAACATGGTAATGGCCACCTTGACATACACTGTGAAGTTGCCATACCTCTGACGTTGTTCCTTTGATCAACCAGGGTTTCTTCATCAGTTCACCTTGATATTGAAGACCATAGGTGCAGCCATCCACTCTTGCCTCATAGTGATGTCCTCGTTGCGCACATCGATTCCAAAAGTGACGAATGCTGGCAAAGTTCCAACCTCCATTGGTGCGTGGCCATTCTTGAAGTACATGGCCACCTAACTCAAGCTGCCTTTCCATCAGTCGGACAGCTTTTCCTGCCAATCTCCTTGAAACGCTCACCTTACGTTCTACTTTCAAGGCTCCTTCTGGCGTCAGCTTGTTCAACTCCTGGATGGATGAAGTTGGTCCACACGGCAATGAAACAATCATCACATCGGGCTGATACGTCTCCAACATAGTCATAGCATTCCTGAAGCCACTCTTCTTCAGGAGATCACAGTCGTTGAAAAGCCCAGCCCGATAGCCTTCACAACCCATTCTTTCTGCCATCCTGGTGATGCCACTGTCACTCTCACAGCATAGTTCCATGATGCGAGGTGCAATTGCTTGACGTCCAGAGTCCAGCAAGGTGAAGCATTCTTCAAGTTCATCTGCATACTTCTCAGCCTCTCGTGACACAAAAGCGGCATCTTCCTTCTCCAAGGTTCTCCAATTCTCATCCTCCTCGGGTGGGGGATGCTTCGGCTGAATGCCGGAATATTCAGAATCCTCCTTCTTGGCCTTCCTGATCGTGTAGGAGCCCTCGGCCGTAACCTCGTGCTCCACAATCTCATAGTTTGCCGTCATCTCCGTGAAAGCCTCGCTGTAAGGAGTTGGACTCCTCTGTACATCTGAATCTGAATTCTTCGTAGTGTTGTCGCGTGCTACCAAAGCATTGTCATAGCCATCTGAGTTGGACTCTTCCTCCTTCACGGGGTGGAGTGCACCACCTCGCTCACTTGAGACCATTCTTCTTCGTCTCCTCCTCGACGCAGGTAGTACTCCTTCTCCTCGGATCCCATCTCGGCAGGACGTCGAACAGCCTTGCGACCCGGTGTTGAACTCATCTCCGGAGGTGCTGCTGTTGAACTCACCTTCGAAGCCGGGAGGTCGTTTTCCGGCAAGTAGCCTCCCTTGGCCTTGTCCTTCTGATCCTGCATAAGATTCCAAGCTTCCTTCTTGGCCCGAATCAAAGCCAGCTGCTTCTCTGCTGACCTCTCGGCTGCGTCGAGGCTGATCTTCTCGTTCTTCAACAAAGGTGTCCCCTTGGTCACGTCGTTCTTCACAATTTGTTCTTTGGTGTCTGGAATCAATGGGCCTGCCTTCCTGGTCATGCCGTGACAGCCGTACGCAGGTGTGTAAGTCATGCGTATTCCACAGTGAAGACATGCTTCCCACATGGCGAATTTGTTGGCCCCCGTCTTGGAGCCCGGCCCTGGTGGGGCCACCACGTGTTCCCCGTGGCACGGGGGACCCGTGCATCGGGGATCCCCCTTGTTCATGTGCTCCGTCCGAGAGAAGTCGTAGCGCTCCTCCTTGGGCACCACCGCCTTCACCTTCTTCGGCGCCATGAGAGTCAAAGATTGACGACGGTCGATTGGTTGAGGTGATCAAAGACCTCATCACACGATCACGTTGATCTTGCGTCACTTGAGCCAAGGGGCGAAGGTCGTGATGTTCTGACGTCAACACCATGGCTTCTTCCAAAATCTCCAAACTGGCTTCTTGAGTCATGTCACCTTCACCTTCACCTTCATTCACCATCATCACATCAGGATCTTCACGGAACTCATGGTCATGGTGCAGCATGCCGGCTAGTTCATGAATACTCAATTGAGAAGAAACTTGATCAAACTGTTCTGACACTTGACTGTGAGCACTGGAGTCTGCCGCTTGCACCATGTATACTGAGGACGCTGAAGGTGAAGTCTCGTGAAACATCAAAGGTTGACCATCATTGAGCCAATTCTGGGTCAAGTCAACCAACAAGTGTCCTGAAGAACTCTTCTTCAAAGGAATTTTGGTGTTTTCATCCACTGACGTCAGCACCATACATTGACCCTTCACATCTATGATAGCACCCAGCTTGGTCAAAGTTTTGACTCCGACCAAAATGGGCACCTTCTCCACGTTGAGCGTGTACATGCCCAAGTAGATGGAGCGCTTCCCCAAATGTTGACGCAACAGAATGAAGCTCTCCGATGTCTGAACCTCGCCGTTTCCAAAACGGAAGGGCTTCCTGCCATTGGCCACCACACGTAGAGCTCCTGGATCATCGTTGCCTCGTTCTCGTCGAAGATGTAGTAACTTCTCTAAAGATTCCAAGGATGTCACGGTCTCTGTGGCACCAATGTCAAGAACACCATAGCCCGCCGTGTCATAGATGATCTCATTCTCAGTGACCATGAAGACGGTTGACAATAAGCTTGGTGTCAAAGACTCAATCCAGTAAGTCCCTTTCTTGGCACCCTTACCTTGGAAGTTGCCTGTGCTTTGGCTGGATCTCTTTGGACATTGTCGCCACCCATGCCCTCGTTCTCCACAAATGAAGCAGCCACCTGAATCTGAAGATGTCGTCATCACGTCACCTCGGGATGAGGTAGCCTGAGCAGAAAACATTGGTTTGCTGGTACTCGACGATGGTGATGAAGTAGGTTTCCCTTTTCCTTTCTTGGAATATCTCTTACCCTTTCCTTTTCCTTTCATCATCATGCCAACAGGATAGAATCCCCTGCTGACACCCTTGGCTTTCTGAAGTTGTCGGCTTTGTTGGAAACCACGGACCTTGTTCTCATAAATTGCATAGGCCTCGTCAACTTCCTTCTGCTGTTCTGGGGATAGATCCCAGGTCTCTTCTTCAGCGGCCCAAAAGGCTCCATAGCCATCAGTCTCCAACCAATAGCCCGAATTGTCCATCACATAGCCATGCCATCCATCGTTCTCCATGGACCAGAAAATCTCTTCATCATCCCCTTCGTCACCTGGTGCATATACTTCACTCGGTAATTGACTACCAACCCAGTGAATGTCAGGCGCCAGTTCTTCTTGTAGGTCAGCTCCATCGGTCATCAGCAAACCCCAAGCGCCTTCTTCTTCTACCCAGTAAGTCCTTTTCCTACCAGGATGACGATGTTGATCTCCTTGAAGTAGTTCTTCTTCTTGATCTCGGAGGGCGTTCTCGATGTCCTGGAACATGAGGCTATTTTGTACTGAAGCCTGCACTGCCAATCGGCTAGCTGAGCTAAGGTTTGCACGCCTCAACAACAGCCAGCCTAGCACCTCATCCGGAAGAACTTGCATGTCTTCAATCTCTAGCTCATCCCATGGTAGATCTTCTCCTGATGAAGACTCTTCATAGTATTTCTGTTGGCGACGCCATTCTCGCCAATCCTCATCACTCCATTGAGGTTCCGGATGAGCATCCTGCCATTCTTCACCTGCAGGTTCTTCAGGAGGATCGTCGCCGGGTTCTGCATCATGTCCACCTTCTCCCTGATCGGCTTCACCATGAAGTCCTCGTCGTAGATAGGTTCCATCTCGAGTCACAGGTGATGCAGGTGTTGACGGCGGTCTTCTCAAAGGGCTTGGTGGTTCAGCTTGTGGCTCCGATCTTGATCTCCACGATGAAACCCCAGGAACCACCGTCGATGTCGTCTTCTGCTTTGATCTCCACTGATTGCGGGCCCTCACCATTGCTCTCTGCAATCGCCTGTAGTTCTCCAAAACTTCGTTGGCCCATTGTGACATTGACATGCCCAATGGGCGACGCATCCTGATGAGAAGGTCCTCCAACCTGGCACCGGCGTCCGGTACCGCTGTGCGGCATAGCCGCTCTTGCAAATACCGCAACAGGTATTTTGCCCCATTTCTTTTGTTGAGACGAGCATGATCAAGAGAAGGTGTGACAGCCCAGGCTCTGCCTGTCAACCTCGAAGCAAGGTCGGGTCCCAGCAAGGACCGTTTGTGCCTCGGAGTTTTTTCCCACTGGAATCTCACCTTCCGGGCATAATCGCCTCATGTCGAGGGCTCTCCGTCCCAAGTGACTACCACTTCTTTGGCAGCAATGGTAGACATGGTTCTACCAGATCTCCTGGAACTTGATCTTCACACGGAGTAGGGCTCTTCAGTCTTATAGTTGTTCACGTAGTGCTCTTCCAGGAGAAAGAGCACCTTCCACCAATGAGCGGGCCCTTCACGCCACGCTCCGCTACCAATGTAGGTAGAATGTTGCTATGCCAAGAATCAATCTGAAAGCAACGCAACACTCAGCTATGTTTTCCACAGCAGTCTCAGCCAGTTTACCTGGCGTCCAAGGATCAAGTGGTTGGTACCACCTTAAGGTTGTTTTCAACCTTCCATGCAAACAAGTAGCTTGAACAGCTTGGCAAAAGGGTTCCCTGCGGTATGGAACATATGTTACAGCCAAACATGTCAAGGCTACACAAACCTTTCCTGAAACAATCACAAGAATTGCCAGGTATCGCTATATGATATTTAGTCAAAATCAATCATTTCACTCCAGGGCAGCTCAACGATTTTAGATTTTAAACCGCCAATCCGCAAACCATCAGTTTTCTTGACTGAAACATGCGACCATGTTTCAACAAAAATAACTTGTTCTTTGCCCTTCAAAGATTCTTGGCCCGCAAAAAAGATTCTCTAGACTATAGCACGATTCCGTGTATTTCTTGCTTCCATGCACCTGGAAAACATGCACCTGCAACAAGACCCTTCAACCTGCTGGCCCCTCAAGGTTGCTCCTTTAGGAGGGCCATTTGTTTTGGAAAAAAAACATCATTCCACAGTCTTCCCCAGAAAGACTGTGGAATGGCACTGACTCAGTCAAGCTGCAGCATCCCATCCACCTGTAACAAAAATCTGGCAACCGCAGCTGCGGAGACCCCAAAAAACGTAACAAAACCGCACAGAACTTCGGCCCACCTTGTTACCCATATAGAGGTAGCCTCCAATACCAGCAACAGAGAACATCACCAACTGGAAAGGTGCAGAAACAGCTGCCTCGGTAAAAAAAAAAATCACCAAGGGCCATTAACAAAATCCAGCACGAAAACCAAAAAACGGAAAAAAAAACTGAGTTTCCTTACATATGCCTTGGGCATTTGCATGGGCTCTCGCATTTCGGCAATGATCTCCTGGAAAAAAAACAAGTAATTTAATTAATTAGCTTTTTTTTAGTTTACCCCCCCCAAAAAAAAAACAGCCATGTTTTTGTGTGAGAATCACCCTCAAGTGTGGAAATTGTTGCTTGTGCTTATGGAAGGATTCGGCCAGTAAGATCAAACGAAGTTTTAGGCAGCTCAATCACTCCTTGGTCCATATGGCTGAAGTTGAACATCTGCATTGAACGGCCAAAAAAAGGTGACCTCCTTTCAGCCCTCTGTTCTTATCTCCGGGAACTATCAACCACCATATGTCTTCTGCATTCAGTCATGGCGTAACCCATGTGCAACTACCCCCCCGCTCCACGAGCAATTGCTGAGAGGTCATTCCAAAGGTATATGTAGAAAGGCCGCTCAGCATTTGTCTTGACCTGATGAGGGAATGCCCCGTTGTGTGAAAACTCAAGGGAACCATCAGGCCTCCCCCAAAGCAGTAGTCCTGTAAGTACATGTAAGTATGGGGTTTCGCCGAGGGAATGGAGGCCATTTGGAGGATGTATCCTTTGATTTTCTCCTTTTTTTTTTGGAAGGAGGGATGGATAGGGAAGGGAAACATCTGTGCAGCTTTTGGAGGGCCCCAACACAATCCCAAAGCCAAGCTACGACAAAGTGCTGACCAGTTCCGCTCTACTCCCTTCAGCTCGAAACTGCTCCGCCCCGTACATCGCATAGTAGGCCAAAGGGATCCTGGAAGCAAAGAAGGATCGCAGTTGCCACTCTTGCAGTGAACATCTTTAGCCCTTGGTCTAGGACGTCATCCACGTATGAAATGATGAAGTTTCTGAAGAAACAAAACACCACATCAATGGTGGCCGCTTTGGGGGGTTGACCACTTGTTTTGGGAGGAAAGTGAGAGAAGTCAGCATGTTTACAAGATAGAACGGGGCAGCTCTCTCAACCATTCTGGGGCTTCCGGCAATACAGTTCCCATCATCGTCGCGACGTTGGTCCAAACCAAGGACTGCCAGGAGCCCATGTGTCGCGCAGTCACAGCGAAAGGGAAAAGCCTGGGACCGGGGGAATGAAGCATCGAACTGGCTTCACATTTGATTTTAAAGTTT
>OMLO01005083.1_pt1 | contig 11029 bp, 11 predicted proteins | sample 1674811 | NCBI WGS metagenome assembly OMLO01 (sample SAMN06265003, study PRJEB25207) | coral metagenome | isolation source: Coral host | place: Mexico:La Bocana,Puerto Morelos, Mexico | collected 2008-11-13 | reverse complement strand
GGGCCTTCAGTGGAAACATAAGTGTACCGGATCTGGAGCTGCTCCAGTTGATGTTCACCAGGCTTCCACACACATAGATTCTAAGTTCCTCTTGTTCAGGGTCTTGCTGTGCATCTAGGGTCTTGGCCTCAAGATGAAGATGGTAGTGTCAGTGTCACTGCTATTACTTGGGCTTGGCGTTGGCAGTGTCACTCCTAGCACTTGGGCTTGGCATTGGCGGTGCCACTCCTAGCACTTGGGCTTGGCATTGGCAGCACCACTCCTAGCACTTGGGCTAACACACTTTACACACAGTAGCGTCTGTTGGATCCTATTTGAAAACTTATTTGAAATATTAATATATTTCGAATTATTTTGATTTTTGGGTGGAACCGGAACATGTACCTGTGTGACCCAATAAACTTACTACTAATTACTAAATGAACAGAGTTTGGATAGTACTGGGATTTGTGCCACCAAATTTCTTGCCATTCTAAGAGTCTTATGTAACCTTGGGTCGTGTTTTCTTCGGTAAATTTATTGGGGGTCCATCTGCTGGCCGCATCGTGGTGTGGTGGGGCTCAAAAAGAAAACGGCCTGGATATTATGCCAGGGTCTCAGTTATTTTTGGATTTGTTTGTTTTTGGTTTGCCCACCGCACACATAAACCACGCGTTGCAACCGCTCAAGGTCGTATGGCCCAAACAAACCTCAGATGGTGAGGCGGTGAAAGTCGAAGCGATGGATTTGGCCACAAATGTTATTATTTATTATATTGAATGTACCAATTTGGGTTTAAAATTTACAACTGCCCCATCAAATGCTGGATTTGTGTGGATTTGGAAGGGAAGGGAACATATCAAAATGTCCATGACAGGCAGCGCCTTTGAACGGCTTTATCCTGCCTGAAACTTGAAACCGTGCTGAGCCCAAATCCGTGGTTTCTTGGGGGCTAACTTCATGTGATGTCAGTGTGATATTTTTTAAAATATATATAGTTGTGGGTTTTGATACTGGTAAAATCTATCCAGAAATAGACCATTGGCAAAAAACCACCGCCCGAGAAATCTTCTATACTTTAGTGCGCATGTACATTCCACATTGCGTGCGTTCTCACATATGGCTATATTATGTGAGGGTGAGAAAAACTTGAGGTTTTAGCACAAAAAACTGCCAATCAATGGCTCCAACAAAAACCTGTGAGGATTTAGCTAATCCATGATTCCAACAAAAAACCTGTGAGGATTTAGCTAATCCATGACTCCAACAAAAGTCTGTGAGGCTTTGGTGCCAAAAACTGCCCCCAGTAATGATTCCATCGAAAGTCTGGCAAAATTCCGGGCCAAACACTGTTCCAACAAAAGTCTGTAAGGATTTGGTGCCAAAAACTGCCCATGAATGATTCCAACAAAAGTCTATGAGGGTTTGGTACCAAAAAACTGCCAATAAATGATTCCAACAAAAGTGTGCCAGGATTTGGTGCAATAGGCACCAAAAAATCTTCTTGCAGTCACTGCATTTGCGTGGATCCATCTGCCTCCAACTGAATGATTTCAGATTGGGTTGCCCAAAAAGACATCACAGTCTCTTGCACTCTGCCAGATGTTCTCATGTTTCTGGTGTCCTTGCACCTGGGACCTGGGTGCACTTGGGACATCCCCAGAATTGCAACCAGTTTGGTCTGTTCGTCTTTTGCGCCATCGTCACACCGCAAATCGGGCAGCTGAGTAGCACCGTCAAATTTCGTTGTTCTTAGGTGCCATTGGCCAATTTCTGGATAGTGTAGACCATATACCAGCGCAGCATTTGCAGTGCATCTTGCAATCAAGTTCAGCAACGAACACTTGAAGCGAATGATTGGAGGTAATACCAAGTTTTTTTCAAACAATTGATTGATATGAACCGTTGGGTTACTGAAATGTACTGAAAACAAAAATATACGAACACAAAGTACATCAAAATTGTTGCGAGGTGTGATAGTAGCAATCCGCTCGGGTCTATTTGCCAATTTTTCCTCAAGCCTTTTTGTTTTCATTTGTTTCCTTCACCGGGTTTGGAGGTGGGGGCTGCAAATTCAAAAAATGAAACCACTAAAAAATTCACTTGTGGAAGGGTGGTTTCTCTCATGATTTTCCATTGCGGAACCAACGCATCACAATTCCAAGCCAGGAAACTGGCATCGCCATCCATTTGGTCTCGGAGGCCTGAAGCCAGTTGTGTACTGACTGTTGATTCATTGGTTTGGGTATTGGACTTTCTCAGTGCAGGATTTGGCGCTCCATTGTAGACTGTGAGATCCTCAAGAAATTTCAATTTGGAACGATTTTGTGTCACATATTTTGTTTTCCACTCGTTGAGGCTCCTTTGCAATATGTCTAGCCAGGAGCCATCGAAGCATGTCCCTCATGTTTTCAATCTACATGTCAACTTGTGGCCTGAAAACCTCGCCATTTTCCAAAGCGTCGTGGCTGCAGGAAGTTGAACCAGTTCGGTCCAGGACACCAACCCGCAGGGCCTTTGCCCCAGCACGTGGTTGGCAATGCCAAATCTAAACAAGTCTTTCTCAGTTCCGAAAACATCCAAAAAACAGTTTGTAGAAAAAAATCAGATTGCAAACGTTCTGCCATGGTTAAGGCGCGAGAAGATATCAGCTCTGGAAGTGATGGCCCCATCACAACCTTTCGACGACAGGCAGCATTTTCCACATCATCTATTTGATATCCAACCTGTTATAGTTTCAGCTTCCTAAAAAAAACCAAGTTCACACATCGCCCTATTTGATATCAAACCAGCCCTCGCCAGAATGCAATTTTGGATTGGTCTCCTCTGTTGGGGCCTAAATGGAGAAGCAGGATAGTCACTGATTGATAGGTCCAAGTCAAATTCAAAACAGTTATTTAAGGTCCCGCCAAATCATGGAGGAAGTTCAGAACCCTACCATGCGTGGCCGGCGATTGTCTCGTAAACTTTTTGATGATGACTTTGACGCTGTGAACTCAACCTTTGCTGAGTCTGACGATTTTTGTATGCAAACAAGTATTATTGCAATGATTATTTCGAGCTCATATAAACACCAAACATTGCATTACAGGATTTGAAGCCTCCGTGGATTTGGCAAACGCTCAGGATGGATGTGAAGCCTCCGTGGATTTGGATGCCTCAGCTGTAATTGCCGGTGCCTAAAGACTCTAAGTGTGTAGTCAGTAGTGCGCGTGGGGATCCATTGCTGTTAGGAAGAAAGCGTTCGAAAGAATGCATTTGCCATCACAGTGCTCAAGTCGGTTTGGAACTAAGTTTATACCATGTTCAAAAAATCTTCGTCAGAAATTTCAAATTCCATGTCAGAAACTTGAAAAGCTTTCCAGTCGCCAAGAAATTCAGGTCTTGGCGTTCCTCCGCTCACCAGATGCTTTGGAGTGACCTGTTCAAGCGGTGCATCTGCTCTCAGTGGTCACTGCTGATGCTGCTGACCAAATGGAGATGGGTGAGTTTGGCCTAGAGTGTTTAGAAGATTTGTCCAGCGGTAGCTTCAAATGAAACTTCAATCCAAACGTGGGGATCCATGCAGGGTATGGGCAATGGAAAACGGCCTTCATGAGTGCTGTCATACATTGCATTCAGGTCCTGTGTTCAACATGTGAAAGCTGTTACTGTTTGACACTCCTGTGAAGAAACATGTGATTCAACAGTTGTCACTGGAGTGCCCGCTTTCACTCAAGCACCCAGTGGTTTTTAGCATCCAACATCATGGCCCTAGCTCCTATTGATGATCTCAGTGAGTCAGGGCCCCAACCAAAACAAATTCCAATTTGGTTTGACATTCAGTTACTACACTTTCCCTTTGCTTCTTTCTGCCCAGTGCGGATGGAAGCTGCGTTGAAGAGCCCTCCTCTGCCAAAGCAAAGGCTAAGGCGCATTTAGTAGTGAGTCAAGTATTAACCCAACCATGCAAGAATCTGTTCATTTTCAGGCAGTGGTGCCCCATCCGAAATTTGGATGCTTGGTGAAGAATGGGAAGATTGCCTCGTTTAAACCACGCAGCTTTCCTCTTAAACCATGGAAGAAGCTTCACTTGGTGCTAGCCTCTTGGTTAAATATCATTTGCATTGGAATCGTCAAATGATCTTGTCATCGTGAATCCCTTTGAAGAAAAATTTATGATATATTCTATCTTAATGTCATGGACTATTCAGGCAGCAAAGAAGCCGGGAAAGAAATGCCGGATGCCAAAGAAAGGTGCCATGGTGTCTGGCAAAACCCTTGCACTGGGGTCCTTCGGAACAATCAGTCAAAACCCTAGCAATCCGTTCCACCACACATAACTTTGTCTATGTTGTAGCAGCGGCCTTCCAAGGATGTTTCTCTGCCACGGTTTGTGCCAACACGCGTTACCTCAGCGTGCGGGGATCGCGTGACCGAAGATCCACTCGTCAAGTGATGTATGTCATTTTTTCTGAATGATGAGCTGTGATTAAATGTAGAAATGTCTGCAGGATTTTGCAACGCAAGTACACCACTGGAAAGAGTATCGATCAGCATGCAAGCAAGCAAACAAGACGATGGGTCGATGGGTGACCCCAGCTCTTGCTGAGCACTGTGCCGGTCCTTTGTCTCAGATTCATTCAATGTGACAAGTCATTCTTTTAATTTCTTACATCTGAGTCCCGGAAAACCTGTTGAATTGTTTTCAGTCTTCAGTCCTGGGGTGCCAAGCCTCTTTGGATTGGATCAGCCATTTGAGGTCTACCGCCTGACTGGACCAGCCAACAAGCGGGTGCAGTTGGGTCAGTGGCCAAAACATTGCCGTGGTTTGGCGAGAAGGCTGGGGGCTAATCTATTTGACTATTTGAATACTTTATGTTTTTTCATTTTTCATGTCAAGTTGGTATGTGTCAAATCAAGAAGTTTCCATGTCTTTTTGGCAGGGGCCTCACAAAGTGGTATCGCTCTTTTCGGGCGTGGGTGGACTAGAGTTAGGCATATCACCGTGCAAGTCTTAGAAAATCTTCAGTCCTGGGAAATTGCAAGTTGTAAACACATTTCACCCTGAGGTTTGCTACAGCGGTGGCATTTGCCCAGCACTCAAGGTATATAGTTTCATTGTTTCGAGATCAGTGTATCACCGCCATTTTTCAAGGAAATCTTGCATTCTTCACTTGGGTATGCTCTGAGGTGGAAGCTGACCCCAATTGCCGTGCCATACTTGCTGCAAGAATCAAAGAAGGTCATTTTGATGGCAAAATCCATGAGAATGTTGAGACTTTTCACATGAGTGATGCGCCGCCCGTGAGTGGACTCACGGGCGGCTTCCCTTGCCAGGCGGGGTTACCGCTTTCCCTTCAACACTGTCAGTTCCTTCCCTTCGCTTTGCACTGACCCAGACTTCACCGTGCTGCCAGGGAACCAGCAAAGCTGGGAAGATGTTGGGGATGTTGGATCATAGAAGTTGCCTCATCGTCCACTTTTTTAGACTTTGGGATGAGAGCAAGGCACGCAAACGGCCATTGAAACTCAGATGCACACATCTCTTGGGCAGTCATGCAATGACACTTGCAGAACTAATCATATCACCCAACAGTCCAAAGCATATGACATATTGATGCTATGTGGTTTGGCTACCCAGGAAATTTATGTTGCTTGAAAATGTTAGCAATATCTTGAAGATGATCGACGTGATGGAGTACCTGCTTAAGGCGTGGTGCTGCTCGGCATCCCACATATTTGTGAAAAAGCATCAATGTTCAGATTCAAATATTTCGAATTCTAACTTGGGAAAGGAATGTCGGAAACGTGGCCTTCTGATTCGATGGGTCACTTTGAATGGCCATCATGTTGGTGCCCCGGTATGGCCCTCAAAGACTTCAACATTTAAGTATTCAAAGATTACATTGCTACTGCCAGTTCTCAGGTCTGGAGAGAAAGGACCTTTTTCTTGGTCCACATCCCGGGCTTCAATCTTTTCGAGGTGGCTTCGATATCACTATCAAATGTTGTCACTGACTCTCAGTTAGTATCCATGCCAGGGGATCAAGTTGGCTGACCTCACAGAGGTGAAAGCATGGCCCCAGCGCCCATGGCGTGTGAATTCCAAGCCCCCCTTGCCTCAGTGGCTGGCGCAGTCATCGTCGGCTTCGGCAAAGGCCCGCCTGAAAGCGGTGGGCAACATTGTAATGCCCAATGTAGCCTACTTAGCACTCACCCTTCTCGGACATGAGTCCGTCTGAAGGTGACACCTTCAATGCAATGCAAAATTCAATGAGGGGTGATACATCCCTTGCTTGGCGCAAATTTGGTGACAACTCCTGTCTAAGTTGTGTGGGCGCATCAGTTGGTGGATTGGTGTGAAAAATTGTGAAAAGAATTGACATATTGACAGTGCTGACTGAAGCTGATAAATTTCAAAGTGAATCAAACACATGCTTCGCACATAGATGCACTTAGTATTGATTCAGTTTTTAATGGTTCAAACCGCTGTTGAGACTTGGTTCAAGTGCTACCGCACCGGGTGCGGTGTTACAAGGTCTTCCTGTCTTGTTTTGGCTTTAAGTCGACAACTTGTCAAGCTTGTCCTGCTTGGCGTGATTCCCGCTGAGAAAGCCATGTTATGTAATTCAAAACTTGCACAAACCATCGCACTTTTTGGCTTCAGTCCGAGTCAGGGGGATGGCTCAGATTCATCAACATGAAACATCAAACTTTGTGCAACAATGACCCTTGGAGCAATTTTGATAGAGTCAGATTCTTGGATTTTTTAGAGGTAAATCGAGATAGATATAGACTGATTGATGGATACATGGGATTTAGATTAAACAGCAGTTAATATGTAGATACAGATTTCATTGATAGATAAATAAGCAAAGCCAACCATATGTCACAGTTCCATTTCCGACGCTATCCAAAAAGTTTGGCCATTATGGTTTTCACGGCATGTCCTTGTTGATCTCTTACCTGAACCCCAGTACTCAACCATCCAAGTACCAATTGCCGCCTGTGCTGCGTGACCAACACTGTTGCCTAGGCAGGATTATTGGATTGGCGTCACTCTTGGCTTCAATCCACAGATTGGCGTCGCTGGAAGGAGACACTGGGAGGTTGGTTGCTAGGACTTGTTTACTTGTTTGTGGTTTGCAAGGTAGGACTGGTTCCTGTTCGAAACATACCCTGAAGGAGTGTTGGTTAAAACTATGCCTTTGGCACCCATAGAACTTCTGACTGATGAAGAACCTGATCATCCCATAGTCAGTGAGTCTTCAGTTCCGGACAGGGTGCAACTTGCAGTTGCCCGTCGCAAACCTGCAAAACGCAAGGGTGTGGCGCCAAAATCAAGCCTGGTTGTTAACCTGGCTGCCTTGAGATCTAGGGTGCAAGGACGTTGTGGGTGCCTGTGTCAATGCTTCAAACCCTTTCGAGCCCACGATGTCTTTGCTAACTTGGTGAACACGCGAAAGGTTTTGTTGCAGCTGGAGAAAGTTGAACAGGACAAGTATGTATGATCCCCAGTTTTTCATCGTTTCAAATTCAATGCAAGCATTATATATCACAATTTTCTTTGTTGAAACATTTGAGGTCTTCAACATGCTTCGAAATCACGATGATGCTCCATTGAGGGGGTGTAGGTCTCTGACATTGTTGGGTCATCCAATTTGCCGCCGTGGTTTCATGAAAGCACTCGGCCTTGGCAAGGGGCGCTTCCGATCTTTGAATGCCGCAGCAAGGTCAGGCCTGGATGTGTGCCCACTCGACCGTCGGTACATGCCAAAGGGGGCTGGGCCACAAAGTGCAAAAAGATCTATGGTCTATGACTTCCTCTACTACCTATACCAAACTTGTGGGGAAGAGTTGCCAGATAAACATCACTCAAGCAAAAGGCCTCGTCATGGAAAGTTCAAACAGGATCCCAAAAATCTTGATCTTGGCAAAATGAGGCATTTGCCACCTGCTTCATTTGCAGACTATTTTCGTCTCTGCCAAATGGAGCATCCAGATGCCAACATCAGTTTGAAGCTTTTCAAAAATGCCGAGACCCCAAGATATCTTCACAGTGACGCATGTTCAATTGTGTACACTTATCAGCACTTATCTTTCAAAAAATTTCCCATTCATTTCTCTCAGGTCTGGATGCGGGATTTTGGTGACCTGCTTCGTGTGCGCAAAACTGGGCACCATGCAAGGTGCAGTGTTTGCATCAGGCACCGCCTGATCATCAGGCGGTTGGGGCCGGGGCCAGCACGGACTGCTCAAGTTGGGTTATACAAAGCTCATCTTGCTCGTCAATACAAAGATAGACAACAATATTGGTCTCATAGGTCACAATCCAGGATAGAGGCTCAGTCTGGAGCACCTATCCATCACATATCGCTGATTTGCGATGGAATGGATCAAGCGAAACATGCATACCCTCGAAGTGAATGTATGGCATCGAAAGAATTTCATTCTTGGAGTAGGCCAAAAATGGGGGCCACAACCATTATTGCGCATGGGCACGCGATTTTGGTAGGGCTGTCTCCACAAAACACCACTTCAAGTGGTTCTCGTACCATGGAATTGATCGCATATATGATGACCAAACCATTGAGCTACATTGCATGGTCCAATACCTTCATACATCTAGAAGCTGACAACTGTTCCAAGGAGATTAAGCATCAAACGTCCCTTCGTATGCTAAGTGCTATGGTTGCTCAGCACAAGCTACGAGGGGCAGAACTCGACTTTTTATCATAAGGACACAGTCATGAGGATGTTGATGCCCATTTCAGTGTGACAGCTGCATGGTTAGAGCGGCACAAAGAGTTACATTGCATCAATGATTTTCAACAATGCCTTGAGAACATGTTGAAGAACAAAGCAATTCGGGTTCATGAACCTGTTCGTGAAGTGGTGGTATTTGATCGGTTCCATGACTGGTCGCCTGCCTGTACACAGTGTACTAATGATTTCCTATGATTTCCTTTTGTTGGTGTGTCTGTGCGCGGAGTATCAATGTAAAAATCTACTTGTTTCCTAAATTGTTGGTATTTGGTCCGATTTTTTTCTACCTTAATGATGTCAGGAAATGCCACTATGACCACTACATGGCATCTGCCCATATCAAGGGAATCGGTGGACCGGGAGCACCACATTGCTTCCGTCTGGAACGGATTGCTGATGCAGGATGTCTTTCACTCCCAACATTTTATTTGGTTGATTTTCAGTTCTGATATTAAGGTGTTTCCCTTTAAGCTTGAAGCCAGCCCCGTTTCCTCAAGCCATTGCGTGCCTGCCAGGAGTCCAACGGGCAGATCTCGATGTCAGGTTCTGGCGGAGACAGCGGCGACTGGAACAACCGAGTAATTCAGATGTGATTCTGAGGACAGTGTTGGCTCAGTCAATTAGAATTGCAATGATGAATTCCCATCATTTCCCAACCATGGAAACATACCAATCTCCCTGGCGAGGACGAAACGATTCCTAAGCGATGCTGACTATCAGCCAGTAACCTTCCTTTACCTTCCTGCGGTGGTGGCTCATGAAATTGCTTTGGCTCCACATCCACCAGGCGAGATGGATGGTTCACACTTGCTTTCAAATGATTTGATCATACTTGCCAGTCTACCTCCCAGAGCCAGTCGACACCGACAATGATGAATGCAAATCCCTCCGGAAATATGCAAACATTTTGCGTCTATCCCTTAGAATCTAGCATTTGTTCCGAGATGAAATTCAATTGTTTACAGTGGGGGTTCAAAGCTTAGGTCAGTTCCCTTTCAACATGGAGAGCGCTGCAAGCTGCATTGAAGACCTTGCAGACAACATCCTTGGTCGATACCCTCTTTTGGATGTGTCACTGTGAGGGGCCCATTTTGATTGAATCTCCCACCGATCGATGTCCATTGCACTAGTCAGTCAGAACCACCAGCTCCCAGGTTTTTCTCCTCTGGGCCTGCAATTGGTCCCGGCGTTCGACACCAGCCTCGGGTTGGTGGGCAAGATTTGGAAGCTGCACCTTGGAGTGAATAGAGGATTCGTTTAATAGTAGAATTTCTTGTGGAAACGGCATTGAGTGTGATTCTGATTTGAAGTGAAAAAAGAATACATCCGTCTACCCTAAGGCGCCAAATCAATTGAGGATAGTTGCTGAGCGTGCCAATGTTAGAGAGCGAGCAAGATACCGAAAGTCTCGGCAGCAAGCCGCAGTTTACCGGGCAGCATCCAAGCTTTGGGCGAAGGGTCTAGATATTAGATCTGCGATTGATCTAGTCGAAACCGCTATGAGGGAAGCTGGGGAGTTTGACGACTGAGGTAGACTGATAATTGTCGCCAAACCATGAGATTCAGTTTTAATCTTACAAAAGATGAACCACATCCGGATGTGTTTTTCACACTCTCCAGTTTCACTCTAATCTGTTTACTTGGGGCAGTGAATGGGCGATGTCAGCGAAGTGCCTTAGAACTTAAAGCGTAGCTGAAAGCAGTTTCCCAAAACTTAGTGATCCTTTTTTGCATGAAAAATAGATTCAAGCAATAGAATTGACAGTATTTGTGCTTCAAGCCATGTGGAAATGTGCAAGTGGCAGCGCTGACTCTGACTTAGGGTCAACCAGTGGCCTTTTCAATAAGTTCCCTCTCTATCCCGCAAGAGGATGGGACAGGGTTGTGCAGAGCTCTTGTGCGCAAAACGCATCGGCTGTTCAACCACCATTTTTGTGAATAATCCAGCCGGGATTATTCACAAAATTTGTTCTCAGAATTTTGTTCCAAGAATATGATATCCCAATGATTCCCTTTCATATGGGGCCATGCAGATTTGATATCCTTTGTGCTTAGAGCGGGCTGATCTAAGCACAAGCCACCCCTCTTGAAATAACAACTTTTTTGTGATCGGTTTTTGTGAATAAATCTGACCGCTCCTGGGCACAAAATGGTTTTGGGAAGTTCACCCTCGGCACAACTGGGTATTGGGAAGTTCCCCCTCGGCACAAAATGGTTTTGGGAAGTTCCCCCTCGGCACAGAATGGTTTTGGGAAGTTCCCCCTCGGCACAAAATGGTTTTGGGAAGTTCCCCCTCGGCACA
>OMLO01005082.1_pt1 | contig 11029 bp, 5 predicted proteins | sample 1674811 | NCBI WGS metagenome assembly OMLO01 (sample SAMN06265003, study PRJEB25207) | coral metagenome | isolation source: Coral host | place: Mexico:La Bocana,Puerto Morelos, Mexico | collected 2008-11-13 | reverse complement strand
TTCCCAGACCTCAGAACTGGATCCACTCACTTGTCCCCTAGGGACCAAGAGGTACACAATTATTGTTAGATGTGTGCTTCTTGATCAATTTTCAATACGCAATTTGCATGATGCCATCATTTGACTACTGACATCTCCAGAATCCTTCACTTTTGCTGTTTTTTATGCTAAAATTCTTAGAGAAAATGTTATTTAAATCCCACCGGGACTTCAAAATTGAAATAACAAACAAAGAACAAAATGAATTCTAGTACAGATGTAGTTGTAATCAAATGACAACTAGTGCAAATCTTCATTCCAAGCTGTAGTCCAACAAATACCAGTATATTTACTTCATTGTGTAAATGTTAAAGAGCTATTTAAACCAAATTTCCTTTAGTAAGAAAACTGGAGATCACGTGACCAGTGCTTCTGGCCCCTCCCCCTTCTCAGTAAAGTTGAACCTCAAACTAACCTGTTACTTGATGTTGTTACTATAACATTTACAGTGTTACTACTAATGATAAAAATCACATCTTTCCCATCTAAGCTTTTTAAAACACAAAAAGCAGTCTGTGTGAGATGAAAAATGCTTTTTACTTTTTTCAAATATGTCTTTTCGTTCCAGAGATATTCAAGGTTTTAAAATATGCAAATTAGCCTAGTGATGACATTGTACGCTCAACTAAATTTTGATCAAATATGAAAGAAAGATATCTCAAGCAAAGTATCAGAAATGTTTGATTGCAGTAAGACTCTACTAAATGTGCCTCACAATATGAAACCAACAGTTTTGTTACCATGGCAGCATACTGGGTTCCAGACCTCCTCAGTATTAAAGGTTCTTCTGGTCACTATTGGTGATTCATTTTGATATTTGCTAATGGTGCCTTGTATGCATGATGCAGCAAGGATATAAATATGTTAGTTCAAGTCCCTAGCCTTGACATTTTCAAATGGTAAACTGTTTTTATTCTTTCATGAATTCTATTGAAAAATTCACTGCCTGAGAAGTGAATTCCACGTTAAATTTCACACGAAAAACTGATATCGCACGAATCACGAAGCAATGAGTGCGATATCAGTTTTTCGTACAAGCGTTTACTCATACTTTTGCATGTGAGTGGTTTCCTCAAATTTTCTAAAATTTAAATTTAAATTCAAGATTTGGCAAACATTCGTTTTCTGTAAATTCGTCCATTTCCAAGGTGTTTTTTTCCTAGCATGAGCATTTTTGTTTTTACAATAGCTACAATTTTTGCTCGCAACTCACGTCAGCAATATTGCTTCATGCACAAGTGCAATTCCACACTAAATGCCCTCTCTTCGATAGCCAATCAGACCGCGAGTTTACCTTTAGCTATACCATTCTATATGATATTACACCTAAAAGTCAAGGGATAAAAATTTCATCATAATCACCACTTTCATTCTTTTCTGTTGCAGTTGGATAATCGTTCTTTTGGAAGTGTTAGTGACTACGACCATGACACCATGATTAAAAGACTTTCCAGACAGCGTGAGGAAAACTCTCAACTTGTCAACCAGAATCACAAGCTCATGACAGAACTTGAGAACCTCAGCTATGACTTACATCAGGCTAGAAACAAGGTAAATACATGACTTATGTACATGAAGAATTTACCTCATCAGAACAATCTATGTTTATGCTGTCATTAAATAAGAATTAGCATATTGCTGTGGTTCTTTCTTTAACATAGGAATTAGTTTTCAGTGCAATTAGCGTTTTAGATCTCATTTTCAAATCTCCATTTTAGGTGAAAATTCTTGGTCAAGAGTTGGAGGTTGAACGGAAAAGACTTCCTCCAATGGAAGACAGGATAGTGAGTCTGGAGTCAGACTTGGCATCACAGGAGGATGCTGTGAGGTTAGTTGATGTCTCTTCTGTCATGTGCCTGGTATGCATGTAAAAATACAAGTCAGAGTCTTAACTATTATGATAAAGATAGACTCACACCATCTGCAAAGGGCCATGTACAGATGTGATAATAGCATTTCTCATACATTACAGGCCTAAATAAATGAATCAATAGCCAATATATACATTTTGTGTCTCAGGGAAGTTGGGCAGTTTTGTAAAAAATAATAAAACAATTTTCATGGGTGCCCTTCCCCAAACAAACAGACAAACAAGCAATCCAAAGAGAAAAAAGCAATCCTGTACTTTTAGTCTGGAGGTAAATTAATATAATGTAACTGAAGTGAGAAGCTGTGCACCCGCGTTTTATTTTTATTAATACCTAAGTTATTGTATTAGTGTAATGCTTTTCAACACTGTTCAATAGATTTGCAGAGCAAACATTGCGAGACTGCAGAGAAGAACTTCAATCCAAAACAGAAGAACTCAGGAGTGTGCTGGAATCATCAACAATCGCTGAAAATGAACTAAGAGAGGAAGCCAAGCTGAGAAAGAGGTACAAAAAAGAAGACTTAAAGATTACAATCAATAAATCTTACACACCAAGTCATTTGTCAATAAGCCAATAGAGTTACAACAGGATACAGTGAGTGCCTTCCAGGAAGTGGGGTGTTGGGGGTGGGTGTTCCCTTAAACACTTACAAATTTCACTTTTTCTCTTTTTTTTGTCTTGTTTCCCTCTAATAAATTCCCTTGTTACCTAATTTTTTTGTCAACGTTCCCTATAAATTGGAGGAATATCCCTCTCTAACTCAAAGTAATCCCACAAATGTTCCTTTTTGCCTTGAAACAAATGAACTTGTCCCCCAAAACCCTGGGAGGCAAACCTTCTTGTATCTCATGATGCACTACCAAAGGACATCTGCTTTGAGGCTATGACAACACACCTACATTGTCAGAGAATTTCTTCAATTTCTTCCCGGTTTTCTGAAGGCCAAACAATTCAATTTGTGGCAGAAGCTGAAGAACGTCCACGTACAGAATGTCCCATAATTGTACAACAGTTCAAATCGTATCGTGTGGTTTTTCATTAATTTGACAACAGGGCAGAAGATCACCTTGAGGAGGCTTTGAGAAATATCGAGGAGCTGTCCGAGAAAGTTGCAGAACAAGATACCACGATCAAATCACTTAGGAAACAGGTACTAACGTGTATCCGTTAATATATTCAGGATAGTGGGAGATGGAAGTAGTTTATTGCGGGTTTTGATTTTCGTTGTTCTTTTTTGGATGTTAAGGGCGGGGTGTTACCAATTGTAGGCGTTGTTTTCGTGTTGTTGACAGTTCTTGTATTTGCCGTGACTGCAGCTTTCAGACCGTGAGAGGCACTCGAAGGAAGTTAGTTTTCAGGCCCAGCGGGAAAAAGATGAGCTGTTGGAGAGAGAGGCCACGTTGCAGGCGCGAATGACAGACCTTCAGGAAGAGATAAGGTGAGATCATTCAATTCGTAGACTGAAATTAAATTATATCCTTTTTATGTTCTCTATATCGTGAATGTCAGTGAACGTCCATGGGAAAGGTTCTGAAGCCTGAGTACTACAAAACGTTTGCAAAGTTTTACAAAACTGTTGAAACACTTATCAACCAAAACTTTATTTGTTTTGGTTTTCAGTTGAGTGTTGGGCGTTTATTTTGTTTTTGATTTTGGTTTTTTGAGTAAAGTTATTGGTTTGGCTTTGGTTTTAGGTCACTCAGTTGAAAACTGCTCTAGCTAAAGATACTTATATATTCGATTTACAGTTTACTATAAGCGAAGCATTTTCTTCTTCTGCAGACTTCTCCAAGCTGAAGGAAGTGCCAAAGAAGACAGTCAGACATCCATGCAACACGAAAATACTAGTTTACGAGCGACCATCTCACGCCAGAGCCAGAAAATTGGCAGAATTGAAAACGAACTGAGAAAAAATGAACTGTTATTGAAGGACCAGGGAGAACTACACAATACTGTGGAGAAACAACGAGAGAAGATCATTCAGTACCAACGAGAGATTGAGGAGACCAAACTTCACATGGCACGACTGGAAGAACTGGTTCATCAGGTTCAGGAACAGAGCATGAAGGAGCACGTGATTGCCACGCCTTCTGTGAGTGTGGGTTTTTTTGGAATTATTGCGTAACGCCCTTTTAGGGTTGGCTGTGATGTACAAACTAATGTAAAAATGTTTACGTATTCTAAAACGCTAAAGAATCTCATTTTACTTAATATATGAATCTGGTGTGAGTATTTTAAGATTCGCCTACTTGCTGCTTCATTGCCATTCCCTTGCGTAATGTGCGCAGTCGCATCAATGCATTTTTTGTGCGTTTTCAAACGAGAACGGAACAAACATGCAGCCGAATTAATAATTATGTATTTAAAGGTCCTTGTCTGGTCCACGATTCCAGGTTGATTGGAAATCAAGTCAGTGAGTAGTGGCAGATATTGAAAATTCTATTTCTCTGTTTGCGAACTGTCTCCGTTATGTTGTTTTTATAGTTACGCAATTGAGGAACCATTACTTGCGTTTTAATAACTTTTGTTCTTCTGCTGGCCATCCCAATCAAATGCATGGTGAAATTTTTTGTTTGCACAATACATGGAAAAGTAAAATGATCGAAAACATTCGGAAAATTCTTCGCATGATTCAGAAATATTTGATCTTTTCTATCTTCAGACAAGCGATAGCGGCATCTGTAGTAGCACCCAGACTATGAACGGTTATAACAGCATCAGTCCGCGCAACATGGGCAGCTATATACATGATGATGTAGAAAACGAGCGCGATCACGTGACAGGCAGCGGTGGGACACCGCGGGCGGTCATTGCTGATCTCAAGCTGAAACTGGCGATGAAAGAAGCCGAGATTCAGAAACTACAGGCTACTGCTGTGGCGCGGGCAGCCGCTCAGCAGAAACACATAGCGGGTGAGTAATAAGACCCTGTTGTTAAATTCGGTGGGGATAATTTGGCAGCTATTACGGAGCCATCTGCTTTCTGCAAACTTTTGAGCATCTTTGTGCTTAAGTGTCAGCCTGGGAAATCGCAACTTGACGGCTTTGCTGACATCAAACTTTTAGAATTCAGAGTTGCAAGGTGTTTTGAGCAGACGTTTCGGGCGGTGAAGAATGGGATACCATCCTTTACACTTCATGAAGAAATCTAGAAAAAAAAAATACCTGCCGAGCATGGTGACCAAGTATTTGGTTTGCGAGTTGATGTGGTCGATTTATCGGGAAAAAAAATGTTTGCGTCACTAATCTCTGCGGATACGTTGGACTGAGATTCAAAATAGCCACATTTATTCCAGATCCAAATTTTTAGCTCAGGGATGTATGACAAAACGAACCAGGCGCGTTTTCGTCACCTATCCAGAACCTTTTGCTCATGTCGGTAATTACTTGACTGATTGCTGGTGCGCGCTCTTTTTTCCTCAGGCTTAGCTGGCGATGGTGGTGTTATGGACGGTTTAAGGACAGAACTGTCTGCCATTGTTGAACGTAGTCGTATTGGCGATCGTAAACAGCAGGAACTTGAACAGATCATTACACGCTTAGAGGACGAGCTGGCACGTCACTCCACACAAACTGTACAATTAGAGGAGCGCCTGGCGGACAAGATGGCGCAGATTGCGTCACTGGAAAATAAGCTAGGTCAGAGAAATCTCAAGGTGGTCGATTTACAGAACGAGTTAGAAGAAAAGATTTCAGAAAATGGCGTTCTACAGCGGGAGGTAAGAAGTATTGCTAAGAGTACAGGATATTTTAATCACTCGAACACTACACATGATTTCGCACAATGCTTGCTTTTAAAAGGTAGTAGCTGTTAATTCTTCATACTTTCTAAGGTGCGGCAAGCAACGTCACGCTTAGGAAGCATCGAGAAACAACTAACTGACAGGACATCAGAATCAGGCTTACATGAAGCAAAACTAAAAGAGCTTCAAGAAGAGCTAGAGTCCAGGACTCGCCTCATTGGGGAATTGGAAGGAACACTGGAAGCCAAAGATATCGAGCTGAAGGAATCGGCGTCACTTGTGGACAAAGTGAAGGCGTTACATGGTGAACAGTGTCACGAACTACAGAAACAGATAGAGGAGGTAAGGAAAAAAAGAAATATGTGCACTGGTACTCCATTTCATGAAAGAAATTTCAAAAAAGTACATTCGCCTCTGTCAAGGTGTTTCTGATTGAAGCATTCGTGTAAGTTTGGGAGAGTTCCAAAACATTTATGGCGGCAAACCCTCGCACGTGGCTTAGCGTAACCTTCTCGTGTTTAGATAAGACAAACAGTGCCCTATTTGTATTTCTTGTTGTCAGTTACATTACATGACTGATACACATTAACTGTACCCGCCGCTGATACATTCAAGTAGTAAGAATTGCATAGTTCCTGCTATAGACATCGCTGCAGTAACAACAATAATTTATTGTGTCTTTTTTCAGTGTTTTTTTTTTTCTTTTCCATTTTAGTTACAGAGAACATTCGAAGAGAAAAATGCCATTGTAGCTCACTTAGAAACGTCTTTAGCAGGTACAATATTGAACAACGTTAAAATTTAGCACTACTGTAATAATATTTGCAACGTTCGACAGTTATTCATTTATCAGACAGTATCAGTTAAAGAATTACAGAAGGAAGGGCTGTGGCAGTTGAAAACACTTGACTTGTTGTCAACTTTTGTAAGGAAAATTGGGCAGGGCTTGGTCAAATCAAGTTAAACAGTTGTTTCCTGATTAAGTCTCGCCAAGATAACGAACATAAGCCTGATAGTACAAACCCAAGCCTTCCAAGTTTTACATACAATTTGGTGGAGGCAAGGTTTCTGTAACGTAACGGAAATCTTGCTTCGGGCATTGCGATCCGTTTTTCTTGCTTCGGCGGATAATTTTTTTTTTACAAAGATTCTTCCTGAATACATGTTTGGCTGCAGGTACATTAGACTATTTTGCTCCTTTACGTTCTGTTGCAGCGTCTCGCCAAGAGCTTAATCTCAAAAAGTCACTCGCTGACCAAATGGAACGAACTCTCAAAGAACAAAAGCAAGAAATCGAAACACGAGACACGCAGTCGGTTCAGCATGGCCAGAAACTGGAAAAACTGGAAGAGCAGGCTGACAAAGCCACGCAGCAGGTCAGAAAGATGGAGGTTTCACTAGCTGAGTGTCATAAGGAGATTGAGATGTACATAGGTCAGTTAAAGGAAGCCCGCGATGCGCATGAGCAGGAACTCGAAGAGCGGAGACTGGAGGTGAGATGCCAATAAATAAAACAAAATTTGAAAGAAAAACAAAGGAGCCTTTTTTTATCGGTTTAACTTTTTCTTATTTGCATTACAGTATAATCGAGCGTGTTTGTAATGTAATCTCGGCCAATTTTGCAGTTTCTCTTTGCCTGAAAATTGCTTCACATTCGCATTGGATTGCACTGTAATGCCAATGAGATATGTTAAAGGTGAAAAGGGCTTCTTAGTGTCATAAGAACAGAACCAAAGTAATCACTTTGGTGAATCACAAGGAACACACTGCCAGACAATTTAGTAAATCAATCAAACCAAGTACATGGAGCTGACGTAAAGCGTGGGAGAGCGAGTAAGTCGCGATTGGCCAGTTTGGTTTTATCTTCTGAATGGATGAGAAAATGTGGCGAGTTTTTTTTAAAGCTTATATCTTAGCGTAGTAATGCAATACTAAATCAATTGCGTACTACTTTGACTCTAGTTCATTGCACGCTTTATCATGAGAACAAAAGAGGAAGAAGACAGAAACACGACTTTTCAATAAACACGCATTTGTAAATAAAAGCCGGTATGTCTTACTCTGTTGTTTATGAATCATTATTTTTAGATATCCAAATTGGAAAAAGCATTACAGCAGACTTTGTCAGACTTACATCAGAAAAACGAACAGATTGTTCAGCTGGAAGGCATAGTCTCAGATCAACAGAACGCGTTGAAAAAGGAACAGGAGAGAATGCGTGACTTGGAGGAGTCACGCTCTCATCTTCAACAGCAAGTCGCCATCCTTGAAGAAGAAATGAATCGTGAACGAAACGCATCGCAAATGGAGTCCAGCGAGTTACAGCAAAGGCTTCAAGGAGCCAAAGTGGATATTGACGAAAGAACTCGACAAATTAACGAACTGAACTCAACGTTGAGGGAAGTTCATAAGGACATGAAACACAGTTCAGCGAGTATTGTTGAATTAGAGCAGCTTTTGCAACAATCTAGAAGCCAGTGTGACAAGAAGACCGCACAAGCGCAGACTCTGGACCAGGCTCTCAAAGAAACGCGTAAGCAGCTCTCCGATGTGACAAAGAAAAACGGGGAACTGGAGGAAAGGTTGCGTCAAACGGAGAGCGAATATGCAGAAATGACAGAACAAAATTCGCAGCTAGATACTGAGGTGTGCCTTCATAACAAAATATAAAACCGCACTTGGTGTTTTCATCAACTGAAATCTTGTTGCCTACTTTCCCTGACAGTAAGCGTTATATTGAGTTGGAGGGCTGTAGTGAAAAAGCCGGCAGAGTTGTTTTTACAATTTTTGTGTAGGAGTGGACAAAGTTATTCATAATGAAGGATTGCTTTATTCATTCTCAAGTTATAAAAAAACGCTTACCGTTACTACAGGTACTAACCACTTTAAAACGATGTCTTAATTTCAGCAACAACAACAACACCAATAACTTAATTCACTCTTGTACTTACAATCTTATATAAATAACACACGCATACCTAAAAAATACAAATATTGAGCCTGGAGGCAAAATAACTGGGAAGTTTACGAGTTAGCCTCCAGTTACATTAAGTTATTACAGAATAAATCAAGGAGAACAAGACTAAAAAAACGAATAAATAAATAACTCTAGAAAATAGATTTTAGGACAAAGTTTCAATTTGTTCTTCAGACATCATTTGAAAACAAGTTAGAAGCGTGGAAGTAAATGCGTAAATGCGTGACCGAGCTCTTTCGTCTTTCAGGTGAATAAAATACAAACCGAGATGCAAGATACGATCTCACAGCTAAAATCGCTGCAAGACGTGTTACAGACGAGTCAGAAGGAGGTACAGGAGAAAGGAAGGAAAGTTGAGGAACTCGACAAAATGCTGAATGAGAGCATGGAAGAGATTCAACAGAAAGACAAGAACTTAAAAGAGAAGGAAAGCAAAGTTGTGGAACTTGACAAAGCACTCAAGGAAAGACAGTGGGAATTAAAACAGAAAGCCGCACAGGTGAGGAACAATATTGATAGCAATTCATGCAATTCATTTTACATTTTATTGTTTCTGCTCGAAGTTTCCATACATCCGTGAAAAAGCTTTTCTTTTATTCCCAGCAGTTCCCAAGTAATTAAATCTCTTCTCTCAAGAGGACTTACCCAAAACGTGCGCAAGTAGTTAGGAAAATTAAAATGTGATTTTCATCTTGAATATACGGTTATTTTCTGGACTAGAGCGAGTAAACCAGATGCTATTGTCTTCCAGCTAATCGTGCAATAATGCTCTATTGCATGTTGAAGAGGATTGTCAGATGTATGAACACTCTTGTTGCAAGTTGTAGAAACATTTTGCACAAAGTTGAAGTCGTTTGTACCTCGCAAAGGAGCGCATTTCAACTCGCAATGCGTATTTCTTAGCCCTAAAACCTGGTATAACAAACAAACCTTCAGGAGATGAACTGACATGGTCATACTGAAACCCACGTTCAAACATTTTGTCTCCTTTCTTTTCCCTTTGTTTATGTCGCTGTTTACTTTTTTCGAGCCAGGTTACCCAGCTGGATGTGACCATGAAGGAACACAAGAGTGAGCTGCAACAGAAGGTCATCACCTTGGAACATGCGCTGAACCAGGCACGGTATGAACTCAGCGAGAGAGCTGTAGAGGTAAATAACATGCGCAGCAAATCATCTTCATCTTAATTATCAAACGCTCTGAAACACTAGCATGAAACAAGTTTACCATCTAAACGATGAGCCAGTGAAGACTGTAAATTTCTCGTCCAGAATCAAATCATGTACACCGTTCCGTTACGAAAAGTATTTGGTTATCATTTTGTTTAACAGATTGCAGAACTGAAAGCCAAGCGAGATCAGAATCACGAACAAGAGAAGCAGAAGAAAACCAGAATTGAGCATTTAGAAAAGACGGTCAAACACCAACAGCAAGAGTTAAAGAAGCGTGCCTCGCAGGTGGCTGAGTTTGAGAGAGTAAGAATTTTGTTTTGGTTTGTTTTAGTTTGCTCAGCGCCTTGCTAAATGTAAATTAAATAACGCATTGAAACCTCGAAAAGCCAAACGAAAAACGCGCAGCTGGAAATAAAAGCACTGTTAACAAGCGCGAAAACACAAGTAAGCTAAATAAGGCTTGGCTTCGCTCTACTGGTTGGCTTTAGGTTTGCTTCTTATTGGTTTAAAAAACGTTTTATATTCTCTTTTTGGTTATGGCACTATCTACAAGTTTAACTCGACAAACCTAAAACCAAAACCAATGTGTAAGAGACTGTTTTCTTACACGGTTTTGGACTGGAACTAGCTTGCAACTGAGGCTAATGCGGCGAGTCTTTTCAGCTGAAGCCTTTCAAAACTTTAGAAAACCGACATCCAACTGCGGAACAAATATGAATGGACAAGTGACGTCAACTGTTTTCTGATCTCTTTTCCCTTTTGATTTTTAGGAGATCAACAAATTACAGAAGAGACGTGAAGATTCTGAGGAGACGAGTCAAGAACTGCGCTTGGCGCGAGAACAGCTTCAGAACACGGTAAGGCTACCTGACGTTCCCGAGTCACATAATTGCTCTTTTATTAATTTTATTCCTTTTTAAGAGACAGCTATGAAGTCCAAGACAAAAAAGTTTATCTTCATAACTCTGTTATCAGTAGCCTGCTTAGCAAGCGTTTCCGTGAGGTTTGGGAGCAAAGAAAGACCGTGGAACGGGATTTTTGGTGTTTTTCCCGCACAAAAATTTTCTTTGCTCCCTAACCCCACGGAAACGCTTGCTACGCAGGCTGTGTTATCAGATAATGTATCATAGAGTTCGTTATTTTTCTACCTTAGGGCCTGATTACATGGCGAATTTCAGCCCGGCTTCTGAAACAAATCCTCTTAAAATCAAATTGTCGATTACATGGA
>OMLO01005081.1_pt1 | contig 11030 bp, 10 predicted proteins | sample 1674811 | NCBI WGS metagenome assembly OMLO01 (sample SAMN06265003, study PRJEB25207) | coral metagenome | isolation source: Coral host | place: Mexico:La Bocana,Puerto Morelos, Mexico | collected 2008-11-13 | reverse complement strand
GAACTTCTGACTAAAAAATTGCCTATGTTTTTGTCGCGTTTGAATGAAATGAGTGGAGGTTGCGAAAAGATAGTACCGGTCTCTGAATCGTTTTGGAGTAATTTAAAGTTTTTAAGAATAATGGATTTAACTGAATGGTTGTGAGGGTGAATGGAATGCGGTCGGAATCGAATGTCCTTTTTGTGACCCCTGTAGGCTTTATTCACCCTTTATTCATTTAACTCTGATAGTGATTGACAAACTATGAATCAAAATTCTTGCGAGTTTAGTAGGTTGAAAGTAAAAGTCATTTTTTGATCGAGGTTTTCCTTGGCGTTGTTGCATTGTCGTTGTTGCTTAAACTTCCTTTTGTTACTTGGTTCTGAGCATATATCTGGAAGGTTTTGCTCCGCTTTAAAACGAAACCAAACATAAGCAAATCATCCACGAAAACACCCACGCAACGGCAAGTAACATCTACCGGAGAACTGGGCACTATGTCTAAAAATAACTTACCTTGGTCATAACGCTTATATGGAGATTCACACTCTTACCTTGTTATTGTGGTTTCTTTCCTATTTACGCGTTATAAAAAGGCTGGCTTGTCTCAGTGAAAAAATAACACAAAAAGACCAGAGAAAGGTTGAAGACACCACTTCCTCCAATAGGCCGTCGGAAGTGGAGAAAGACTTCGCTGCATTTTTCGACGGTGACAGAATGGACGCATGCGAGAAAATGCAGGATTTATATGGATCTCAAGAAAAAAGTGAAGTTGGTATTTCTTACCCACGATTAGCCTGCATGATTTTTGAGGTAAAGTATCCGAAATAGTTCTCTGCATGATAACTCTAACCCTCGGACGTACACGCAGTCACAGCCCCACCGAGAGATCATGAAAGGAGTGGGTTGTAGTGGATGCATTCCCTCCCATGGGTTTTAATAAGACCTATCGAAATCATTTTGCACCAAGCAGATAGCACTTAACTTTCATTGCGCCATGACCTAATGTGACGTTATAAGAAGTGATTAAGTCCGCATCTTGAGTGTGACGGATAAGTATGGAATACCTTACACACCTGATTCTCGGATAAGTTGGTAATCCATTGATCCTCTATACTAATTAAATTGTTGACTTTTAGGTTTTCCGTGGCTGACAATTTAAAGCGACCCAAGGCCAGCCAAAAGCTGGCACATCAAAATTTCGCCGACGAATAAATAAAGAGCTACTGAAAGATCCAGAATCACAGACAAAATCAATCTTTTCAAATTACAGTAATTCACCCCCATGGCATAGCGGAGTTATAAAATGTAATAAAAAATTATCTTTATGGGGTAAAAAACGTACCTTATTTGTATTTTCTGTCTATTTTTCTTGACAGACAGCCTATGAAGAAGTTAAAGAAACAAAAGAAGCAGTGCTTGCGTTGTTTAAGCTCATAACTAAAGATATGATTGACCTTGCTCCGACAAAGGGCGTACAATATGTCTCGAAAACAAAGGTAAAGGGAAAATCTAAGTGTAACTTTTCTTTAGAATGACATATTCAAGGAGAGAGAGTGCAAGTTGTAAACAATTATATATGATGAGGTTTTTGTGATATCCAGAATAATCAAGGTCGAGGTAGGGGTTATCAGCCGAAACCGAAGGCTGAGGCTGATAACCCTTACCGAGACCTTGATTATTCTGGATATCACAAAAACCGAATCTAATAATTGTTTTATTTAAACAAGAAAAAACTCATGTTTGTGCTTCTTCACTGACGGCAAGCAAGACAAAGCGAGTGAACTTGACATGATTACCCTTAGAAATCATGCACCGCGGTCATACACGACATGATTACCCGTGACCTTAACATGATTACCGGTGACCTTGACATGATTTATATATTGTATAGCTACAGTTATGACGTCACAGGTGCTGATTTTGAAAATTCACTGTACACTTTCGGCCAATCAGAAAAGAGATAGTGAGTTTAATGTATAATAATTTTAAATAACAAAAATAAATTATTTTGTGATTACGTCATGGTCAACATAAACGAAATGCGGTGAATTCTCATCAATTTTTTATGGTAATTGACGCTAGTTCGGGTTATTTTGCTGCAAGCTGTAAATAGATATAGCCCGTTTCAAATACTCATCAACATTTAACATTTCGCATTTTCATCCCAAAGTTTGAGCGGCTTCTTTGCACGAGCCACAATACAGCCGGATTCCATTGGACTAGAAACTTAAAGATCATTATTTTCCTAATAAACTTAAAAGCGAACTTTAAAGCGATCGTCCCTCCCTCGAAAAGCTCTCAAAACCAAAAGTTAGTTGAGTTGTTTAAGTGCAGTTTCTGATTGACATTAACTTAACTCATTCGGACAATAATCTCATCCAAAACAAAATTACAGTCGATCGCACACATATATCATCCACCAGATTTTAGATCCGTAACTCTTCTATTGAAGCCAGCTATTACAGAGAATAAAGGGTTTAAGTTTCTAAAGAAACTGTGGTGCTGCGTCGGTGGAGAGTATTACAAGACAACTTGGTTTTATCAACTGGGTTGATAATGTGAATTGGCCACCGTAAAGAGATTCGAAACCTGACGTTTCGAGCGTTAGCCCTTTGTCGTTGCTGTCAAAGCGGCCGACAAAGGCGGTGCAGTGGTTATTACGTTTGGCGGGACGACCTCTGCCAAAAGGAAACTTTGCCGCAACTTTCTAACACCTCCTTTTATGCTAAAGTTGATAAAGATCTCACTTCCACTAACCCAGAAATTGTCAAGAGCACTGTTAACGACCTCATAGTCTAACACGAATTGCCGGCTACTGCTAGAAATCTCATCAATACCACTCCTAGAACTTCGTATAATTACTTTTTACCTAAAATTCACAAACAATACAACAATACAACGGCTTCAAACCTGAACTGTCCGGTCGCTACATTGACGACTGCTTCGGCGCTACTTCTTCTACCAGGGAAGAACTCGATCAATTTATTACTGCTGTCAATTCGCTTCCTTCGGCTCTTAAATTTCCGATAGTTCCGATAGATATCAGAGTTTCTATCGAAGACAACGGCTTATGCACCAGTGTGCAGCAGTGTGCGCTTGTTGCAAAACATATCTTTTCATTCGTAACGTTGAGAAAATATCAGGACCCAAGCGAACCATCAAGATTACCGATCATTTCACCTGTACCTCAGCCAATGTCATCCACTGTACAACATGCACTCTTCGCAATAAGTTATATATCGGTGAAACAGGGAGACGACTAGGAGACAGATTCCGAGCGCTACTTCGTGACGTAAGGAAAGACAACAAAACGCATCTAGACCGGTCGCGAGACACTATAATCTCTCCAATAATTCTAAGCAACATATGGCAGTCTGCGGCCTTTCCCTACATCAAGGAAGCACGGAAAACTGCAAAACTCTGTAACATTTTTTCTTCAAATCGGCACTCTTAATTATCACTGTATCGACGACCGCTTTTCTTTCAACTAATTTATTCTGTTGTTTTTCACCTTACCATGCACCAACCAATAGCGCAGCTCCACATTTCTGTATAAACCACACACAAACTACAATTCCTTGATTCGCTCCGATGAAGGGCTAACGCTCGAAACCGCGTCGGCTTGCGACTCTCTTTACCGTGGCCGATTCACATTATCAACCCAGTTGATAAAACCAAATTATCTTGTATTACAGAGAATGTACATTTATGGCAACGTTGCTAAATAGTGCTACTTTTCTACTATTATTGATCGAAATTCCAAACACAACTTCCTAGCTTTCATACCAGTAACACAAGAGATTTTATCTATTTATTTTATTTTTTCTATATCTTGTTTTGTTTGAAGCCTTATATTCTCCATGGCCGGGACTGATTATGATCAAATTTTTGGTAATTATTTGTTAATTATTGCTTGTTTTTCTTTCTTTTCGTTATCGACTGAAGAGTGCACGCTTGCCGTACGACATCCCTTTTAGCGTTACACCATACAGACCAGAAATGGAGTATCCCGTTGATGTCTTTGATGCTCTTGTACTTTCTTTGAAAGAAACTGCACACAAATGCGACCTCGCGTCCCTAGAACAGGTATGTTTCCAGCTTACGCATCTATTGCAATAGTACACAGAGACTATGCAAAATATTTGTCACTGTACGACAATGTAGTTTTAGAAGTATAATCTGTTTCTTGAGTTTTGTATAACTTTTGCATGGCCTTTAACAAAAGGGGAAGAAACCTGTCGTGACGTTTCTCTGGAGAAATGTGTTTAAGACACACACTAGATAGTCTTCTGACGTACCTTATGAACTTGTGACATTACGCTTGCAAGACTTTGACCCTTTCGGTGCCAAAGTCGACTTTTGTCGACATTTGGAGTAGTGGTCATTGACCCACTTGTGACGTCATCAATTTGCACGTCAGTCAACTTTTCAGATAAGCAACTGACAAAGCGAGGATAGATCTTTCCAAAGGACTGTGCATTTTGTATATCGACTGCATTCTAACAGAGCTAATCGAAAAAAACACACTTAATTTTTGGTGCAAAATCGGTGCACAAACAGGCCAACACAGCTGGAACTGATCAACGTCCCCTTTTCAGGGTTTGCCGATGATTTTGTCCAAACTTTTCCTGCCAGAAGGAAGGATGTGGAGAGTGAAAAGGAACGATGATAAGAAAGTCCAAATTTTGGCTTAAGCGCGTGCACCAAAGTGACATTTTGTATATTGTTACACGGGATCTCTATGAAAATGTTGCTGCAATGTTAAAAAGTGCTTTAATAGCAAATTTTGGCCAAAACTAGCATCGTAACGCAAAACATTTGGCTAAACGGTTAAAAAAACGCGTCTTCTTGGGAAAATTCGGCAGTGAAAGGGTTAAAACAGTGCAAGGTAAATGTCACTCAATGTACATGAGGCTCAAGAGAAGCTTGTAATTGTTGTCTTTCTTGGATAGTTATAATTCGTTTCCAATCTTTACTTTAATTGAATCAGCTAATATCAACTAACTTTATTGATGCCCGTATACTGGATATACAATTAACTTAAATCCATGGGTCTACTTGCGATTGTGTTTGGTTAGGCCTTGCATGCACTTTTGCACTGACCTGTGATGACTGGTGCTCACTATGGTATAGATCAAATTTGTATGCAAGTCGATACAAATTTTTAACCGTTTAGCCAAACGACCCCAGTCAATAAAAGTTGAAGGACGCCATTCGTTGTTATAGCAACTTATTATCCAATGAAATACAGGATATGCAGTCTTGGAATTGTTTTTTGCGACCGGCGTGTACTTGCGGGTCAACCCATCGCACTTCTCAACACAAGTTTAGTTTTCGGCTTCTTAGGACTACTTGCGAGTCCGTGTGGCCAGGGCTTAGGTATATAAATACTTGTTATGCAACGCTTTTGAGTGGTATATGACGTCAAATCGAGAACACAATGATTCTGTATTTCGCATATTTACTTGTGTTTGGGTTTGTCGTGAAGAGAAGTTACGTAAAAAAGGCAATGGGTCGATCTCGTGAAAGCGAAAAGTGCAAAGTGATTTTGGTGATCTGTTCTACGTATTTCAAACCAGGTCATTTTGCTCCACGCCTGAATTTTCAGGAAGAGGAAGGGATTTTGCTGACTTCATGGCTTAAGCGAGATGAATTTGCGCTTTGACATCGATTCATGCAGCCGTTTTTGCATTTGATCTGAGAAATAGCAGCAGTTTAAGTTTAAGAGTTTAAAGTGAAAAAACGAGAACAACGGGAAATGTTCAGTAAAGGCCTACAAAGTCTACGCAGAAGCGACCCGCGAAAATGAAAACCGGCAGTAAACAATGTAAAATGTGGCAAACCTTGGCTAAAAAATGCTCCAGTCGGTGTAAATAAACTTAACACCTTAATGAAAACAATGGCACAGAAAGCCGGACTCGGGCCAAACTTCAAAACCCACAGCGGCAGAAAAACTATGATTCAAACTTTAGTCAAAAAAGACGTGCCGCCAACTGATATTATGTAGCTGTCAGGATACAAAACTACTCTACCGTCTCACCGAAACAACAGTTGAATATGTCTCACACTCTCACTGGACTGAACTCGGGAGAAATAGCTCACCAGTCTCCACACATGTCCAATACACCCGACCTGAGTCCGATCGTCTTCACTCGCAGGCGAATTGAGTCCGATCGCCACCTGAACCGGAAATGAGCGCAAGGCGCATGAACAGTAATACCGGAAGTAAAAGATTTGCAAGAGCGAAGGGGTTGAAGATGTTGGCAAACGGACTCGATGTTTCAAACAGTTCATTTGCCGATATATTCGAACGCCTTCAAAGACAACCCAACTTTGGATATTTACTAAGTCTCTCGCGAACTGAGACAAACCGCGTCCGATGCAGTCTTGCCACGGCAACCCGTCACCATCGGATCCGATGGAGTCCGTTTGCCGACATTTTCCACCTCAAGCGCAACACCACTCTGATGTATATTAATTCTACTAAGTCTCTCGCGAACTGACTTCCGGTGAGTCCGATGGACTCTTCTCACGGCAACCCGTCTCCATCGAATCTGATGGAGTCCGTTTGTCAACATTTTCCACCCCAGCCACAACACCGCTTTGATGTATATTTACTAAGTCTCTCACGAACTGACTTGCGGTGAGTCCGATGGACTCTTCTCACGGCAACCCGTCTCCAACGGATCCGATGGAGTCCGTTTGCCAACATTCTCCGCTCCAGCCACAACACCACTTTGAGACTGATTTATATTTACTAAGTCTCTCGCGAACTGACTTGCGGTGAGTCCGATGGACTCTTCTCATGGCAACTCGTCTCCATCGGATCCGATGGAGTCCGTTTGCCGACATTTTCCACCCCGGCCACAACACCACTTTGATGTATATTTACTAAGTCTCTCGCGAACTGACTTGCGGTGAGTCCGATGGACTCTTGTAACCGCATCCCGTCTCCAACGGATCCGATGGAGTCCGCAAACTGACTTCCGGTGGAACTTCCAACGGATCCGATGGAGTCCGCAAACTGACTTCCGGTCAGTCTGGTTGTTGATCGGACTCAGTTTGGGTGTATTGGACAACCCTCCCCAGTCTGGCTCTTCTATTCTGGATAAACGAAAGCACGAGTCTGACGACCTCACTTATCCAACATTCCGTCCAACGTTTTCTCATCAAAGAAAGAAAGCAGCACAGCATCCCCTTTTCTCTTTTTTTCGAGTGCTCTTCGAAAGGCATATTGTTGTGGTAATAAGCACTTTAAATCAATCTCCCACTGCGAGACGAAAACTCTCGCCAAACTTATAAAAGAATCAAACCCCTTAATTCGATTCGGATTCTGACTAGTGTTTGACAATCCAGGCACTCATGTATTTTGAACTTCCATAGAACTATTTCGACATATTTTCAGGATGTCTTATTTTATTCTAACTAGTCTGCCTAAATTTTAACGGCCGTTTTCCTTGATAATTTAGATGTAAAGTATTTTATAAGGAAGCCATTTGAGTGCAACTCTCGAACTGTGAGGCGGCTTGACCAGGCTTGTGCGAATTTGATTCACTCGTTGTGTAAAGCAAACTCACTCGTTCGTTTGTTTTACACAGCTTATGGATAAAATCGCACGCGCTCACCAACCGGGTGAAATAACTTGTATGTATACCCCGAGAAAGTGTTTCATAAGTGTTCTATACTATGCAATAGGAAAAAACATCGTCAATGCAGCGTTATTATGGAAGCGTTGTTCGCAATTAACTTATTCGAATACATAATGGTTTCCTGTTTTGTGATTGCCTGTGATTTCTATGACATAGTTCATATACATGGGTACAATGCATAAAGATGTACCATGCATTAACCGAATTTTAATCAGCGTCGCCTTTTACATTATCTTCCAGGGTGTAACGCAAAAAATTAAGGAGAAGTGGCTGCAATGGCTCACCAAAGACATATCATGCAGATTCTCATTCACCGAGTATAAGCTCGAGCAACTCAGAACCTACATTAACGCGTGCATCCGACTAACATGGCGAATGGTTACCCAGGTTCCACCCATGCAACTCGAGTACCAGTCCACCACGTTAAAAGATATTCATAAAAATGTTGGATACCACAGTGGTCCAGAAATGTCTTCAAGGCGCCCTACACCCGAGGGACAATGCTCAGATGAGGAGCTGGAGATTGCCTGTTACCTATGGCCTGCCTTGCTTGATGGTGGAAGAAAACTTATTCGTGTAGGGGAAGTTGTTTGCAAGGTGAAAGATGAGATTACAATGATCTAGATACTGCCCACAAGTAGTTTAGGGATAGTTATCGTTCATAGCCCGAGTTGAATGACCTACAAGGCAATGTGTTTGACATAAAGAGGTTTTTAGTTTGCTGGTTTACTTTTATTTGTTTCTGAGCGAAACGTTGTGTAATATACTAGAAAATTAAAAGGTAAAAAACGGCCAAGTAAAAAAGATGTCAGTAAAAAGATCGCAGATGAAATTATAAGTACGCAACTTGCATATTGCTAGACTGATCTTCAAGAACAAAACATTTTTTCGAAACATCGCCTGAGAAACAAGATGGCGGTAGCTGAATTATTGAATTTATTCTTGTGCTTATTCCACGCCGGTTACCACAAGTGGAATAAGCATAAGCACAAAGCACAGGCAGATATCACCAGTGTAAACCAGACTTTATGAATGAAATACGTGAAATAACTTTCGTCCAATCTACAAGTTAACTATAACTGAAAAGCTATGACCAGCGATTTAGGTTAAAGGGAAGATCCGAAAAAACTGTAAAACTTAACGCTACATATAAATCCTTTAAGCTTGTGCAACTCAAATAAGGCAAGAAGGAAACCTGGTGCTTTTATATATATGGAATAATTGCTCGCGAATAAACTTTTTTGCTTTTTCCTCACCTTTTATAGTTATGTAATTACTGTACGTGGCATGTACCAACGCATGTCACGTGAAGTAGGGATTAGGGGGAATGCAATTTTTTTTTCCGATAGATTGTAATATTCTTAGATGAATTAAAAACTGGTTATTTTTAATAAAGTGGCTTTGGGACTTCCCTCAGCCATTTTACTCCAGACCTTGGTGTAGAAGTAAGTTTGCCAACTTTACATAAGCTGTTTTGTAAGTTTTGACCTGTTGGAAATTTGACAAGTATACACAAGACTGGGTAATGTTAAAGCCGATTTTAAATGTGTTTTCACTTTCTGACCAAGAGTACGTCTGTTGAGTTTATTCGGTTGATTTTCTTGTACATTTACAGATATTTTCATTAAATATTTTGCATCAAACCTTGTTCTAGGTCTAATTTTGACAATCCTTCTAGGTATTTAGCAAGTTTAAGTAATCATTTTAAGGTGATCCTCTGTATTGCATTGCGCATCCCTATCCCTAAAAGATTTTCGCTACATTAGCGCGCGCATGAGCATATTAACGTACGCAACATAAGCTCTACAGCGAAATAAAAGCTCGTTTTCTCTTGTACGAGCACCCACATTTTTTTTTTTATGACCAACACAATATAACCAACGCGAGCGGTTCAACTTGTTAGGCATAAATTTTCTTTTCTGATAATATTATTGCTCAAATATCCTTCACCTTTTTTCGCGATGCCTGTTTTGTTCTTTGACTTTCCAAGTGACATTCCCACTTTTCACAATTGGAGTATCGTAAAAGGGCCGAGACTCAACTAAGCAGGAAATCAAATTAGTTCTCAATGAAGCACAGACCATTTTAGTTTATACGGGTGTTAAACATTTTGGATCGTTCCCTGGAATTGTCAGAGAGTGATTTAAAATAACAACAATAAGTGGCCGAATTTCAAGACAATTATTGAACTCGGTTATCGCAAAATATCGTTAATTGTCTGTGCTGCTCAGATGCCTTGCTTTTATGACCTTCAGCTTTACCAAATAATAAACACAATTATTTAAACAAAATTTCAAAACAGGAGTTTAACACTGGGTTTACAAGGTATAGAAACTGAAAGTGAAAGTGAAACTAAAAAGGAAGACCAGCCAGTATAGAGGGGCCGGAAAAAAAAACTAAATTTAAACTGGACTTAACTTACGTTAATGCCATTTTTGTCACTAGAAGGCGATTTGCATTCGACCAACAAAAATCCGAGAAAGTCGGAAAAATGGTATCAGAGTTTTCTGACAAAGTTTCTAGAAAATCCGTAAATTGCCGAAAAGGGAACCATTTAACCGAATATTCCTCAAATTCCGAGAGAAAGGTCAAATGGAACAGAAATTCCTGGTATATTTCCGAAGATTTCGGAATACCTCCGGAAATTCAGGAAAATGAGGCTGGGGTGTGGTATTGGGGTTGAAAAATGGAATTTACAACATGTATTCCTCATTTCAGGACGCTCTGTATAATAATAGTTTTGACAAGCGTGGTGCAAAAGAGTCAAGGGAAGCTTATGCAAATCAAGCCTTTTGATGAGGAAAACTGAAAACTGAAAAAAACCAGAATTATGTGCAAAAACGTATCTTTTGCCAAACCTACATGAGGTTTGTGGTGTTTTCAAAAATTTGAAAAAAAAAACTTTTTGGAAGTAGGGGCATTCCCCCAACACCATCCCTTTGAACGTCCAGGGTGGAAGGAAATACTTAGACCAATGTAACTGTACATACTTAGACCAATGCAACTGCACATGCGCTGTTTGCAAGCTTTACAGATGCAAGCAAGTCCTAGCAACTGTGAAATGATTTTTAATTATACTGTTTTTCCAATTCTTGGCTTGCTTGTGATGGCATCATCTTCTAAAATCCAAAACTAAAGAGGCACGAGAGAGACTAAATTTATATCTGTGTACACCTTTTCAGCTAAGTGGCTTGCTTCGTCTGGAGATCATCGCATTTTGATTTTCAGAGTTATGGCAGTGCGTGACATAAAGCTACGAACGCGTTTGTCAAAAAATATATTCTTATCTCGTGATAAGTCATAAGTCTCGTCATTTTATAAGTTTAAGTATTGAAGAAAACGGACAACTATTTTTAAAGACATGTTTCGGCATGCTTATGCCATCTTCAGTTTAATAGT
>OMLO01005080.1_pt1 | contig 11038 bp, 7 predicted proteins | sample 1674811 | NCBI WGS metagenome assembly OMLO01 (sample SAMN06265003, study PRJEB25207) | coral metagenome | isolation source: Coral host | place: Mexico:La Bocana,Puerto Morelos, Mexico | collected 2008-11-13 | reverse complement strand
ATATAACCAAATTACCTTGTTACCCCCACCGACGCAGCACAACAGTTTCTTTAGAAACTTTCACCCTTTATTCATTTACATCTTAGATTAGTTTGTACACATCTTACTAGTTAGTATGTGCCTGTTCAAGGGCAAACGTAGCATTTTTTTTAGAAAACCGTAAAGTTTGTAACGAACGCTACGCTATGATGGTGGTCGACGTGCTTAGTTATAACTAGATAGTTCTCAAATCTTTAAAACAAATCTTTCACCTTCGGTCCACCCTGACCCTGAAGACCAGGAGCACCAGGTTTCCCCTGGAGACCCTAAAGTGGAGAACAGCAAATACACTAACAATGACAAAACTACCATGATGATTCACACTACAGTAAATCTATTGACATTGAACAAATGGCACGGTGGCTTGGCTGTCCAACACGCCCAATTTAATCAGGATACAGTAGTGGAGGCTTAATACATTCAGTGTAACCGACACTTAACAAATCATTTATTTGCCTCAAAGTCAACAGAAAAGTTGTCATTAATGATTCCAGATTGTTTCTGCTGTTGGGGGAATCAAGTTACCAGAAAACCGTATTATTTTCATTGTGCCAATTTTCCACTGACCTACTTTGGTTTTTACCTGGTTTAGACCATCGCAAATCAATTTTGTGAGGCACAAAAACTTGATTGCACAGTTGTTGGCTCTTTAAATGACTGAGATTTGTTCTAAGAAAGCCGAAATTTGTGAAATATAACACCATGCCCTAGGCTTAAACAGATTTCAGAGAAGAGCTTATTTTTTTTTTGAGACCTCACTAACTTACCCTTTGACCCTTTTTTCCTGTGAATCCCATTAATCCAGGCTCTCCAACAAAGCCCTAAAATGAATCCATTAATATCCGTAAAAAATATCAATTCACTCAAATCCCTACAGTATTTTCACTAAACAATGAAAGTACAACGAAGCATACTTTTAAAGCCAAATAGAGGCTATGTGTTTGTTATCCTCCAAATATTTTTCGTAACACGCGCCATCATTTGCGGCGCTGTACATATCCCCCAGTTTTTTGCTGGGGTATACTCAGTCACGCGACACTTTTAGACTGATCGCGTGCGAGCGAAAATATTTGATGGATAATGAATTTTGCACGTTAACTTACGGGCTTTCCTTCTTTTCCAGGCAATCCATCCTCTCCTAGCTCTCCCTTTCAGGAATTAAAAAAGAAACACACTCTACCGTGTAATTTATACTCACGCGAACATCGTAGCTAGCTCAAGAAATATATTTGCATATAAATGCTAGAGGTTGCATAATTTACTACTAAGTTCACGAAACAATATCTAGTGTTGCTTTCTATCGTTAATTTGTGGTTCAAAGTCATTTATTATATCAGAGCATTGTTCTGGACTCATGCCAGCCTTATATCGCTAGAGACGTTTGCTAACTAGAGCTGGATATCAGCTTTAACATTGGATAATGCAATTCAAGAATTTCATTGGTTTGAGCCATTATACCATGTTTTACAAATATGTTAAGCATAGGGGTAATTTTGGACACGTTTTTTTTTATATTTGGCGACGTTTCTCCTATAACAATTATTCCACTCCATGGGTGGATCGTCCCAGGGGAAGGCAAGCGAGTAGGGATTTGGTGGTGGAGGGGCCCGGGAGAGCCCATTTCAAATCAAACGCGCGCTCGTGGAATAATTATTAAATACTGTAGACTGCAAAACTAAGACGTGACATTTACTCACTGGTATTCCGGGAGTCCCTCCTCTCCCAAGCGATCCACCTCGTCCGCGAGGACCCTGAAAAAAATATTGTTTTTGAAAAATAGTCACTATAGCGCGCTCGTTTTCTCGCTTCCATGCTCTATCTTTCCTCGAAAATGGAAAGAAACGTCTGATACGCAGGCTACCGTTTTTCAGAGCCACAAACTACATCTTTAACTGGTAACGAGTTACATGTTCCTCAAGTTAAGAAACCACACTTTTGTGGCAATAGCAAGTTTTTACTAGCCTCCCGATAACAGAAATCTTAACGATATTAGATAATGTACCTAACCGTCAGTTCAATCCCATTTGATGAACTGCTCTGTCAGTAAAGTAAATTTAAGCGCTCTGCTTTCTTCTTTCTACCTTTATTTTCTGATAGAGTCTGTGTCTTGAACTTGTGACGACATTCCCATTAACCGAGGCAAATAATACACCTTCGTTATAAAAAACCAACTGCTCACCATGGGTCCCGTTAATCCTTGAGGTCCTGTACTCCCTGCCTCACCCTATAAAAATAATAAAACTGCTATTGAACAGGAATGGGAAGGGGGGGGGGAATGTGCAATACCGATACTAAAAACATAGCGCAACGTTTGTTTCAAACATTCACAATCAACCGGGACCAAAACCAGTTACATTCTTTAAGGGGATAACGATGAATAGATTCCTCAAAATGAAAACCACAAGCGCTAACCGATTACAAATCTAAGGTTTTGACACAACGTATTTGGGATATACACACACTTCTAACTTGATGCTTGGGATGTGGACTAGAGCGAATCGTTTACTATAAGTACATGAAATTTCCAGGGAACGTTTCCAGAAAATGCGGAAATCGTTGAATTTCCGACATTGCAATTTATTCAACCGAAAATTCCGGAAGAAAAATCAATAAGCCGTTTTAGTTACCTGGCCTATTAAAGCAATACAGTGAAGTTTTTATCAAAACGAGGTCACCTGCAGCCTCGCTACCATTCAAAACCCAGGTAACTGAATAGAGAGTTTTAAAATAGTCTATAAACAATCAAAGAAAAATTTCCGGAGATTCAAACCGGAATTTTGGTCGAATGGAAAGCGCCGGAAATATTCGACATATTTCATGATAAGGAAACGTGACGTACTCTGGCTCCCTTGGGGCCGCGCGCTCCTCTTCTGCCACGGTAGCCTGTTGGACCCTAGAAAGAAAGACAGAGATTATTTACAAGATACCCAAAGATATATTAAATTACATGAGCTCTTCTTAATTCAAGGAAAAATTGTCTCATAGATGTTAATAAACGGTAAATATTGTTAACTTATATCAATGAGAAATCTATTTTGCGTTTTGCATATAATAAGACAAGTTCATTCTAGATGGGCAAAGGAAAACAAAAACACACAAAACATATCCCGAAAAGGAAACACGAGGTTAACCCTATAATATAATATATTGAATAAAAGCCATATTCACAATGAAGTAATCTCTCTTATTAATTATTTGCAACAAAAAAAATAATTTAAAACTAAAAAGGAAAACGTTTAAGAGTTAGTGTTACTTAAATTTTCAAGTTTGTTGAAACGGAGTCAGTTAACTTCGTACTTATTCTATCAGACGTCACAAAACTAAAATTATACAAGCCAATTTAATAAAGGATAATGTTTTCATGGTGTGTTTCTGATTTATTACGTGAAGTAATGAACAAAGCCCTGACTTAAACCAAAAAACGAGGAGTTTAACAGAGAAAAGTAAATGTCATCACCGTGACTCCTGTGATCCCATCTCTTCCGTTCAATCCACGTCCACCAGGCACTCCCTATGAGTTTAACCAAGAAGCCAATCAAGATCTCTGTTAAGCCCTGGCTAAGGGGATTTGCCATTTCAAGTATACATGTCCTGTATTTTATTGGCTAACAGGTTGTTATAACAACGAATGGACGTCTCTCAACTTGCGTTGACTTGGCTTGGGTGGCTGACTTAATCACTTGGGTGCAAATTTGATCTCGGCCAAAGTGAGTACAAGTCATCGCAAGTAACGCAAATGGACGCAAGGCCTGACCAAACGAATTCGCTAGAAAAGCCAAGCTTTCCGCTTTGTGTCTACTTGCAAGTCTGCTTGGCCAGGGTTTAAGGGATATTAATATGTGCCATGGCTAAACTGAGTATAGCGGTAGGCGCCATCTGTTATTCTTGGACATTTTACTTGATATCCTCCCTCTTCGCATCATCTTAGCATCTTCAATGAACATCTATCTCATCCAAACGACTCAGAGAAACCTTCTCTAAGCAGTTCTCTGGGATAGCTCCGAACAGTGAAAACCAGAATAAGCCGCTCACCTGATCTCCCTCTCGACCAAACGGGCCCCTGGATCCGGGCTGGCCTTGTTTCCCCTAAAAGGGACAAATAAAGGAATATAAATTACGACAACATCATTCAAGTTCAAATTGTCCGACCAGTTTCATTATATCGAAAACGGTGGACATTCTAAGTGATTACTTAGCAGTTTTACTAAATTACCTTACCTTTGGTCCAGTCCCTCCCGGCATACCCAGGCTTCCCTGCGGACCCTGTCTACCCTGATGAAAAAAAATCAAATAACGTCCTTGTATCTGTTAGTATACAGCCGGAGGACAGTATACAGACTAGAGTTAGTCATAATTTGAGCGTGATTTAACGACTTTTCATCTTGTAACTTTTGGAGGAAACTACTTTCAGGTAAACAAATTTTGTACCATATGTAGGGCAATATAACACAATAAATTATTAATTAAAAAAAAACAAAGGTCAAAATATTTTGTGGCCATCCCCTTCTGAATTTTGTTACTTTCGGAATTTGCTTTGCCTTACCGGTTTTCCCTTGTCTCCAGGATTTCCGCGCATTCCAGGCGCTCCATATTGACCCTGGAAAGCAGAATGAACTTAACTAACAGTCTCACTTACTGATCTATCCACTGTGTTATCTACAAGCAAATCGCTTCAAAGATGTTCCTCATCGTAAATGATGAAGTCTTACAGGTCTTAGTTGCAAACGTGACTCCCAAAATAAGGTTTCTTACTTCTTTTCTACAATTTAAAGTTTTAGATAACATATTTTTGTAATTGCGTTCTCAGTCTTCGATAGATTCCCGGTCCACCGTTTCCACGACATAACGCAAAAGCTGCATCAAACGTAGGCCATCTCTTTCAAGCTTGCCCACACACTCTTTACTTAATAAGCCTTCCATTGACAACTTCTGCTTTTTATAAACCTCAACACGTGACAACATTTACCAATCAAACCAATCACAGTAGGCGCACGTGCACATAACTACTTTGAAATTTTGCTGCACCCAGTGAGCTAATGACTCTTACCGGTGAGCCGTCACCTCCTCTCGGCCCTGCATCGCCGGGACTGCCCTAAAGTAAGAGTAGAAATGTTACTCGCGTAAAAAATCTGTTCAGGAGTGTCTGAAGTAGTATCTGGTAACGATGACCTAGATTAGATGGTTGGTCCATGCTTTATATCTAGTTCTCAAACTCGTTAATTATTCTTCGAGTGTAAGCAAAGAAAATCACAACTGTGAAGAAGGTTTGGATACCAGGTGTTAATTAGCATAGATTTTGACGATTTTACTTCTCCGCTTATTGCATAGTTTTTGTTTAGATTGACAAAATACCTTGAAAACTCAGTGAATCAACGGCCATCCAAGCATTTCGAATTTTGTCAAAAGTACTCCGCTGCGCTCGCATTTTCTACTCTCTTCTCGATGTTAGGATATCCGGATGAAGTACTGTCTATCGTGTTTGAAATTTTACTTCTCAAAGTCGTCAATTATTCATCAAGTTTAAATAAAGCAAATAATGACCATGATCTTAAACAACATAAGTGTTCCACAATCCTACTCCTCTATTTTCTCCTAAGTTTAAGCTTCGAAACCAAAAATATCAAAACACTAAAGACAGTATTAGACCAAATTTCCAAACACCTCGAAGTTCGTCAAACTCTCTTAATGCTGATTAGAAATGTGGTCAAACACAGCCTTTCGTCTTTCGTGTTTGATACATTACATCGCATATTCAGTGTTACCCTTTCACCAAGAGGTCCTTGACTGCCTTCAGGTCCAGTGATACCTCTCTCACCCTTTACACAGAGAACACAAGATGGCTCGTTAGTTTTCTGTTCTGGGTTCCGCGAACAGTCAGGTCTACATACATACATATACTTTTTGATAAGGCAGCTCTGAATATGGCAACCTTAGGGCTGGTGTGCATGTGGACCTGATTTAACATCTAATACAAATTATACAAAGAAAGAAACCTTTAAAAATAGAAAATCCGGCTTTTAAAACTAATTAAACAAGCCTCTATTTCAAATTGGATATAGTCAACAGACCTGGAGGCATTTGTAAACCTTGCTCTAAAAAGCTGCAATTGCAAGGATAAAACCCCTCTGGTGAATTTAAGGATGGCATTCCATACAATGGGGCCCCTTTGAGGTCTTCATAAGAGAACAATTCAATGGCAACTATGAAATGCTTTAGGCTGTTGTAAATCTACTGTCGGAGTTTGCCAGCCGTCCGGTTCAAAACGTAAGTTGTGTCTTATGTTCTTACATTCAGTGGAAATCCCTTCTATTTTAGAAGACAATTTTCGCAAGCTAATTAACAAAAATCTAGGCATGTGAAAAGATGTCGGTTCAATTGATACATAAACAATTGCCTCCATCTGGCACCAATAGATGTTCGGATTTTTGTTCTTGGACATTATCTGTTCCGAGAAGCGAACATTTGACTATTGTGTTTATTATTCTTCATACATTTTTTTGCAACGCGCGCAGTTTTAAAAATTCTGGAATGTCATTCTAATATTGCCCGTTTTAGTTGCGGAATAGTCAGTCACGTGACTCGTTTAGAGCAACCGCGCACGACGAAAATGTTTGATGGATTATAAAGCTGTACATGCTGATGAAGAGTTTCGAGAGAAGTTCAGTTTAATGAAAAGAAGAAAATTTACCCTACCTTACTTTATATATTAACATAACTTTACCACAGATTCTCAACCAAAATCTTGCGAAGCAATCATTTCCACTTCCTGTTTAATTATTATGCCACAGGACCTCCCTTACCTCTTGTCCTTTGAAGCCAGGGCCACCTTGGATACCATCTTCGCCGCTACTTCCGATCGGGCCAGGGTCTCCTGGAGATCCCCTGGATCCTCTTTCCCCTTCGTATCCCTGTGGTCCTTTCTTTCCTAGGTGTCCTGTTGATCCTGAATCTCCGGGTGGGCCTGGGATGCCTGGGGGGCCCTCTACTCCTTTAGAACCCTGGGGCGGAGGGAAGGGTAAATAACAGCTAATTGAAGTGCAACGGCTTCCACTGTGGTAGTACCTTGGAGTTTTTTACTACGCGAGGTAATTGACTAAAGAATGTGAGTTATATTTAGCGGATCAAACTGAAGTAGTACTACCAGCTGCTTACCGTTGGAACAGACGATTGAAATCGGCTGTTAATTACTGTCGTTGACTTGCAATGTATGATATACGAAACAACGTTTCATGGTTCAGTAACATCACAACTCTAAACAAGCAGAACTCGACTGCAAAGTCTGGTCAAGCGACAAAACTAGTACCGAAGCAGCAACAAATAAATCTGACACTGGCTGAACAAGCCTTGGTCAAAATAACTCTGAACAAGCATCATAAATTTGAATCTATGAACGTGAGACTCTTAACTCTAAACGCAGCAGAAAAAGTGAGAAAAAGAGTTCCAAAACTAACAACGTAACATTTCAAAACTCAGTGACTGCAACTTCACGACAAAGCAAACTTGATAGTGTTACGAGTGTCCACTCACACTGTACGCGATGGGGCAAAATTATTTTCCGCTCTCTTGTTGCCAAGTTTAAGTCAACGCATTTCAACGTAGTTAACAAGCAATTAAACTCGTTTGTTACGCTCCAATTTGATTTGTCCGAAACAACTCAAGTTCTTTTCCTCCAAACTCGTGTTCTCATTGGTGCACGGAAAACTCTTATGTGACTCCTATTGAAATCATTGGACAAGAAAAGATGCGTCTCAGCATATCAGAGCCTGGCTAGGTTTATGACTGAACTCGCTTCGCTTAATTACAAATACCTGTACAAAGAATTCCGAACTTACCGCAGATCCGACGTCACCCTCTTCTCCTGGGTTACCTTGGCCTCCCTAGAGAGAAAAGCAATTACCGCCTTCAGAGCGAGTGATCTGGTGTTATTGTTATTTCAAGTTCATTGGTTATCATAACGCTTATTTAGAAAAATATCTTTTGCATGAAGGTTCTCCAAGACGTAAAGACTTCAAGGGAACGTCTCACGTTCGACTTTGGTAACTGGTAATTCGTCGTTGTTGATACTCTGATGGCATCGTTCTACGTTGAAATTCATTAGTGCGAGGTTTCTTCTGGTTTTAATAATTGATTTTAAGGCCATACACGGCAGAGCACCTGACTTCATTTGTAATCTTATTCAGGTCGGGAATTTTTTCACGTATAGTCTTCGATCTAATTCTGAACTTCCGTTAGCTTCCACTACCGCTGCACCATCACTGTGGAATAAACTGCCCAGCGCAATAAGGGACGAGGACAATTTTGAACGTTTTGAGTCTAAAACGAAGACATTTTTATTTAGAGTTTCTTATGATGATTTATGAATTTTTTTTACCATTTTGAGAGGGGCGCCCATCGTCAAATAGTTTCAGTAACGTTTTGGCAAATATTGAGGGATGAACATCTGCTGGGATTGATGTCGAAAACAGAAAACTGTATGATCTTTGAGACATCCTCGCCCTCAAATTTCGCCACTATTACCCTAATCTACAGAGATTCGGGTTCCCAATAATCCATACAAACAACATTTTCCGCCATGTTGACCAAGCTTTACATGGCTATTACCGGACACATTTACCTGGGCTCCAGCGAACCCTTCCAGTCCCAGCTTCCCTTGAGGTCCTGAATCTCCCTGTGAAAAGAGATTCATTCAGCTCAGGCCCTGTCAAACGTCGAACTTCACATGTGACGAATTCTAATTTCGAAAGAAGCTATATTCTGATCAATCAAAGCACAATTTATCCCTGGCTACGTTAACATATAGGGCTGCTGTAACAAGAGGGTGTTAGAAGATGTCATTAACACACTTCAGCTGTTGTAAAATTATCAATTCGTGAACATAAAAGATAAATGTGTAGATTAAATGTTTATATTAACATTGGCAACTAAGCAAAGAAATAACAAACTGGCTTGGTGTGTACGAACTCCTGACCTGTCCACCGTCCACTCCTGGAATCCCGTCCGGTCCAACAGATCCCTGGTAGAAGGCAGACGTCACTGTTAAAGGAACATCAGAACACACATAAACTGAAGGGGTTGGTACCTGATTCCCTCGTAATTCAATGAAAACTTTAAGCTAAACTACGTTTAACTATATCGGTAAGCGAAATGTAATGAATACGAGACAAGTGGTTCCGGTTTTGTAACAAGAAGCGACTAGTATTTCTTCTCGGTTCTCCTCTGTTGATGGGATGCTAGTCCATCGAAGGGTTACCCCCAACATTAAGATCGCCGGTATCCATTTATACACCTGGGCCGGGTTGTTCGAAAGCCGGTTAACGCTAAACCAAGGTTAAAACTTAACCGAAGTATCAATTTTCTTGTTTAAAAATGTTTTTCACTTCTTATCTTTTATGTTGTTTGAGATTGCTCAAGCTCAAAACTGAAGGACAAACAATATAAAAAGAAAAATTCGCCGAAAAAAATGAAAAACTGAAATTAAAATTCTCGCTAATCCTGGATTAACAAAATCGGGCTTTGAGCAACCCGGCCGTGGGTGGAGAGAGGCACGGGGTCTTTCCAAAGAACACAACACAATGTCCCTGGCCAGGTCTCGAATACGGCCCGCTCAAACCGGAGACAAGCGCACTATCTATTAGACCACCGCGCCTCCCTTAGTCTGGGCCTGATATATATTTATTTATTTATTTATTGAAGCCTTATACGACCCAGGCGCAACGAGGACGGATGGTGACATTTGTTTTGCTCAGTGTTGGCATAAGCTCTTGCTATTGGACAAAAACCGTGAATTTTACTCGAACAGTAGCTTGGGCACGCTTAAGTACATGGTAATAGTTTCTGTACTAATCTCACCTCATCTCCGTCATCACCGCGAAAACCCTTAACTCCCGCTAAACCGCGCCTTCCTCGATGACCGTCTCGACCCAGGATCCCATCATACCCAGAGTCACCAACAGTACCCTGAAACGTTAGGTAAACAATTATTTGTAGTAACTTTCATAAAACTCTTCTTTGGAACCCCTGCTCGGGTGACCATGCAGTGCTCGCCAATCCTCTACAAGTTTTACGTGACGACCAAAGCATAGATTTTATTACTTTACATAACTTAATTTAATCTCATTTTATTTTATATTTTTAAATATTATTAACTACTTATAAACCTCTCGGTTTGAGATTAGCCTAAAACCGAACGTTGGAGGTTAATAAGTTGTTTAGAATATGGGTATCGGCCAGTGGGCATTACTGGAGAATAATGCCCCACAATTAGCCAATCAGAGTGCGCGTTACTCGGCTACAATAACAAGCCTTATTACATGTCTAGCTCCGCGAGCGGGCAAGATGAACCGAATCTCGCGCTGTGATTGGCTACCCGAGCGGGCAAGATGGAGCTATCTTGCCCGCTCGGGATACGGGCTTTGTCCCGCAAGTATAATATATCATGTTTTGGTGTTTTATCCCATATAATAAATCCTTTATACTTCGTCTCGGTCCATAAACACGCAAAAAAAGAACGAGGCCAATATCCAGCCATCTTGACCGAACAAGCTTGGTCAATAACCCATACATATAATAAAAAGACATGAGGAGACCTAAATGTAATTAACGTTTATATGTTAAAACTTGTAGATTGCTGAGCGAATGAACAAATGAGCCCAAGCATTGGGAAAAACACGTGATGTGATGCAGAAACATTCAAATAGAGCTCACGCATACAGGTATGCGTGTCTCAACTAGCTCCAATAACAAACAATAACCTTTTTTTTACAGTTCCCGGCGCCATATTGGATTTGTAACCGGGCAAACATGATAACGAGGTTAGTGTTGAGTCGCGGCAGATCTAGTAGTAGTGATAGAGTAGCCTTTGTAGTCCGATTCACGTTTTTCTTTGCGATCGTTCAATCGAAATGCTTTTAAAACATAAAGATGAGGAAATTGCGTCACTCGCTGATATCCAAAGGCTTACAGCGAAAGATTTACGCATTATTTTAAGATCCCATTCAGA
>OMLO01005079.1_pt1 | contig 11039 bp, 6 predicted proteins | sample 1674811 | NCBI WGS metagenome assembly OMLO01 (sample SAMN06265003, study PRJEB25207) | coral metagenome | isolation source: Coral host | place: Mexico:La Bocana,Puerto Morelos, Mexico | collected 2008-11-13 | reverse complement strand
TTGAGGTCCGGCGCGGAACACTGAACTCACAGGATCGCGGTTGAGGTCCGGCGCGGAACACTGAACTCACAGGATCGTGGTTGAGGTCCTGCGCGGAACACTGATCTCACAGGATCACGGTTGAGGTCCGGCGCGGAACACAGAACTCACAGGATCGAGGTTGAGGTCCGGCGCAGAACACTGATCTCACAGGATCGCGGTTGAGGTCCGACACAGAACACTGACGAGGAGGAGGAGGAGGAGACGGTCCGACACAGAACACTGACGAGGAGCAGGAGGAGGAGGAACAGGAGGAGAAGGAGCGGGATGCAGCTCACATAAAATCTAACAACCCTCACCTGACAGGTGGGGAATGAAGCCTGGAGAAAAATGATCATCTTTAATTATCATTCACACCCATAAAAAATACCGTTTCTGTTGAAATTCACCCAAGAAAAAAGATCGACTGTGAAAACTTGCACGAGGCAACTGGTTCCAACGCTTTTTCAAAAAACATCCCAACCAAAACATTCCTGCCTGGCATGGAAAACACTCCGTGCCACCAATTTGGCTTGTAGCAGTACCCTTCGGGCACTTCATGCACATCGTGGAAGAGGTGGTCCTTGTCGAAAACACGGTGGGGTTTTCTTGCAGCGCTTTCCGTGGTGTTTGTTCCAAAATGTTTCATGCATCTTCAACCTCAACGGTGTATATCATGCATACATCCCGAAAAAAAACGGATTTCTTGTGGAAGGAAACATATCTCGTGGGTAGAAATCGGTGCTCACAAATCAAAGGGGTGTGACTAGTGGACAATGCCGAAAGCCAGTAAGAAAGAAGATCCGAAAAAAAAGTGACGAGATGTTGTTTTGAACTGATTTTAGAAGTATGAGTCGAATTGGATCATCTGCCCCAGTGCAAAAATATACAACATGTTTGAGACCACCTCTTATGCAAAAGTGATGTCTTTGGATGACTTGATGAACTTCATGAACTTCACTTCTCCTATAGATGGATACAATTGTTTTTCATTGTTGGAAAACTCTCAGCAAATGATTTGCTAAACATAGCCCGGCTCTAGAGTGGTTCTTAGATTCTTTGAGAAAAACAAGAGTAGCTTCCCAAACAGACAGTTAAAAAAGGACATACATTACAGTGATCAAAAACATAGACTGGTCTGGAAATCCCCCTCCTTTTTTCACCAAACACATCTACATCTACATCTATATATACTGTATATATATACATTTCCTTAGTGAAATTTTCCCAGCCTACGTAAGTTTTCTCATATCACCGACTCAAATCAAAGGCTCATTTGTATCGAGCCAGGTTGGCATTGTTCACAAACAAAGGTTTTGCCGTGCCCATCATGTCGTTCTTGCGAGGCAGTTCCCATAGGACATACTGTGCAAGCCACAGCTTCCGTACGTGACAGCACAAGGGAACCACGAGCATCGACCAAACCATAGCCTTCGGTACCTTAGAAGGGGATCTAGATGGTGGTTGAACCAACCCCTTGGAAAAATATGCTCGTCAAAATGGGAATCTTCCACAATTTTAGGGGTGAAAATAAAGAATATTTGAAACCACTACCCAGGGATCAATAAGATGCATCACCTGTTGATGGACATTTGATCCAGTCACCTGCTTCATCAAATATCCTTCATGATGTCACTTGAACTATTTTAAGGCGTATCAACTGTGCTGGGACATATTATAGAAGTGTTCTAATCATGGATCTTGAGACTTGTAGGAAGTTGCGAACTTTGAAAAATCAAACCTGATTCATTTGACCTGGAAGAAATAATTCGAAAATCCCGTGGCATTTTCCATTCTCGGTCCCTAAAAAAACCCTAATATGTTTCGACATGGCCAAGTTTCACTCCGTCGCCGATCCTTCTTCCCTTGATTCTCCTCCTTCTGTCCTCCTTCTGCTTTCTGTATTTCTTTTCGCTTCTTTTGATCTTCCACACCTCCTTCGGTCTTCTCCTCATCTTCTGTTGAGCAGCCTCCAACTCGCAATGGACACTCCTCTTCTCCTTCCTCTTCTTCAACTTCTGCAGGGAGACTTCGGGGACGAGAGATATTCTCGCCTTCAGCGCTACTCCTTCTGTCCCTTACTCCTACCTTCCACATCCATTGAAGTAGAAAAGTGGTCCCAATAACGATGACGGTGTAGACGATCATACCTATCTTCAATTCATAGGTTCCATTCCCTTCTCCTTCACCATCTTCTCCTTTCGCCGCCGCGATCGCAGCTGCTAAAGTGATCATCTGCAGCGCTTGGCGGGTCTTTTCGACATCTTGATTCTTCCACACCTTCTTCCCTCTCTCTTCGCCTTGGCCTCTCTCAGCCTCTGCATCTTTCTTCTCACCCTCTGAAGCTTCCGTCTCGTCCTCTGTAGCTTTCTTCTCGTCCTCTGTAGCTTTCATCTCATCCTCTGTAGCTTTCTTCTCGTCCTCTGTAGCTTTCATCTCATCCTCTGTAGCTTTCATCTCATCCTCTGTAGCTTTTGGAATCCTCTCCATCTTCAACATGTACTTCAAGTGTTGAATCCTGGCTGCTGTAAGTGGCTTCGTCCCTAAGTCCGCCACCATCGATTCGCCTGGAATATGTTCCAGAAACCATTCTCCTCGATGGACTGCTTGACGAGCATACGCCGACCTTCATCGAAGGTGACGTGTTCTCCAGGCTCCTCCTTCGCTTCCAACGATCATCACTGCTGATTGACTGTCAGAGAAAACCTTCTTGACGACTCCTGGCAGGAGTTCCTCTACCAGAACCCCCACTGCTTCTCCAGCCGCCATTCCCTCTATGATCTCCGTCATCTCAGCCTCAGCCGTTGAAAGGGTGATCAGGCTTTGTCTTCCACTCCTCCAAAACACTGGTGCTTGATTCACAAACACTATCAGGCAACCATGAGACTCTTCGCTGTACGGTGCGAATGATGCATCCACGTAGACCACCAACTCGATTCCTTCTTGAATCGATCCTCCTCCGAATCGAAGACCTTCATCACTTGTGGCCTGGAGGAAACCCTTCACTTGGCTGGCGACTTCTTGAACCCTTGATGGAGCCCTTGTAATGCTCGAACTCATTCTCGAAACGGCATACATCAAGTCAGGTCTTGACCTCGTCACCAGCCACAACATCTCCCCTACGGAGCGTTGTGCCCTCTTTATCTCGCCTTCTGTTGCCTCCTTCTGATCCTTCTGCTCCTCTTCTTCCATCACCGCTTGATCCTTCGTGATTGGAACTCTTCTTGGCTTCACTCCTCCTTCTTCCTTCTGCAAAAGCTCCTTGATATACCCTTCTTGTGAGATATACCACACCTCTCTTCCCTTCGGCTCCTCCTTCAGCTTCCTGACTTCCATTCCCAAGAAGCGTGTAGGTGCTCCTCCAATCTTCTCTGGCGGTGAAGTCTTCCAAGTTTCTCTCACTTTCTGGAGAACGGCCTCAACCACCCATGAGCTTCCGACCACAAAGAGATCATCAACATACGTCATGACCAGTCCGTGTAGATCTCCGCTTCCTCCCAACCCATCAGGTCCATCGTGCACCTTCCATAGGTTCGCTTCAGACTCCAACTGTGACAGGACCAAACTCAGTCCTCATTTGGTGGGATGTTGAGCTTCGATCTTGAACTGCCTCATCTCTTCATCTCTACACTTTCCCCAAAGTCGAGGTGACCTCCTCAACCCGTAGATTGCACGTAGTGGAGAGTATAGTGATCCTCGTTGTACCACATTCTTCTCCACCAGCAGGTAAGGGGGTTTGATGAGTATAGGTGGCTCACCATCTTCTTGAATCATCTTCGCGTTGAGAAAGGCGGTTTTGACGTCAACAACTCCTCCTTCCCACTGGAAAGCCTGTGCTACAGCAATCATCAGTCTAAAAGCTGTAGCATCCGCTCCTCCTGAGAAGTTTTCTTCTTGATCTCGCCTCTCCTCATAGTTGCCACATACTACCCACCGGATTTTCTTTTTCCCCCCTTTTTCTCCTGGCTTCACTGTGCAGACTAACTTCGACGGGATAACATCAATCTTCTTCCCTTCTTGATGCGCTTGTCGAAACATCTCCTCTGCTTCTTTCTTTGAAACTTCCTTCAAAGCCTCCTTCTCTTCAAGCAGTGACCTCACTTCGTCTTCAACTGCTGACGTCCATGAAGCCCAGTCCTTCCCCACTTGCTGCTGATTGACGACCCTCGTTTGAAGAACGTCCTCCTCTTCCTCTGGATCTTGAAGTGCCTTCCTCAGCTTTGACACCCCCTTCAGACCCGCTCCTGCTATTTCTCCTTCTTGATGGACAATGGTTCTCATCTCCTCTCCAATCATCTTTTGAAGACGGCCTTTCTCTTCCATCCTTCTCTCCTCTTCTCTTCCTTCTTTTCCTTCTTCATCCTCAGATTGTTGAAGCCTCACACTCCTCATTGAAGTCTTCCCTCTCAATCTTCTTCTCACCACCATAGCGTCCAAACCTTCTCTTTCCAAAGCCAGCCAGACTCCTTCTTCCACTGGTTCTGTTGCCTTCTTCATGATGTACCTCGTGATTCTCGGAGCCTCACCAGGACGACATACCCAATGCCCATGATCTTCCCACGAAGGTGCCAAGTAAGTGACCTTGTCCATGATCACTTCAAAGGAATCCTTCTTCCAAGCCCTTTTTCTGGTAACCACCTCGGACAAGAAACTTGGCCACTTCGGAGTAGTTCCCACTCGGAAGCATCGATTGACCTCGTTGACGTATCTAGCCGCCCAAGGCCACCATTCAGAACCAACTCCAGCTTGCCTCAAAGTTCGTCTGATCTGAGCCTTGATGGATTGCACCGCCACCTCCACTCTTCCATTCGATCTTGCATCGTCTCCTGGTGTTCTTGTGGCAATGATGCCTCTTGCTCTTGCCCACTTCTTAAAAGCCCCCATGAATTCCTTCCCTCTATCCGTGTGGACTCTGTTCACATCATAGCCGTCCACCTTCAATCGAAGCAACATCTCGATGGCGGTGTTCATCACTTCAGTGGAGTTCTTTGAGGTCATCGGGAGAACAATTCGGAACACCCTCACCTCAAAATCTTTCATCCTCTCTTCTTCTTCCTTCTTATCTTCATTCTCTTCTTCCTCGTCCATCTCGTGACCCTCCTCTTGAATCTCCTCTGGTTGTTCTTGATCTTCATGGTCTCCCCCTGGAACTTCATCCCCTTGTTGTCCTTCTTCTATCTCTGGTGCACCTTCTACTTCTTCTTCCTCTTCCAGCTCTTTCAACTTGTCACTTCCTCTTGGTACTGCCCACGTAAACGCTCCTACTAAAAGGTACTTCGCCTTGTACCCTCCAAGATCCGGTGCCTTGATCAGAGGGCCAGCTGTATCTAACGATAAGACACCAGCGGCAGGAAATCTCACCTTCCGATGAGGCCAGCACTTTTGTTGTGACTGCTGGCAAATCAAACAGTCCTTCCTGTAGGGCACGTGGTTGAAAGCAATGTGCTCCTGCCAAGACAAAGCTCGTAGTGAGATCTTCTCCTCAAAGACCTCCTCCATCAAACTTGAAGCCACCATTGTCATGACTCCAGGGGACCATCTTGAGAGATCCTTCGAAGTTTTGATCACCTTCTTCTCCTTTTTGTAGAAGACGTGGTCCTCCACCTTCAGGTCCAAGTCTCCTCCAAACGTTGTGGGCTTGGTTGCATCTCCACCCATTGCTCCTTGTTGTAGATGGACTTCGCCCCAACCGAATTCCTTCTTCAATTCATCCCATTCACCCGTGTCCCACCATGACACAACTTCTGGCATGTAGTGTCTCGGGGAGCTTGGATGTTCCATAGAAAACTTGGGAGTGAACTTCAACCTCCTGGCCTTTGCCACATATCTTGACACCATTCCCAGGAACAACAGCCGCCATAGAAGCAAGTCGTCCTCTTCAACGGCCTTTCGTTCTTCTTCTGTCAGCAGCCTCTTTCCATACTCCTCACCTCCCCACGACCTCACCGGCTTCGGATAGTCTTCTCTACCTTCTACCGGATAGTGTCGTAGAACACTTCGAGTCCGACAGTTTGGAGACCCCACTATCGCCCTCAATCTCCCTTCTAACGCAGCTCGTAGAAGTCCTCGATACGGTCCATCATCACTCAGCATGTCGTGCCTTGGATCTCGAAGAACATCGATCTCCAGTAGTCGTTCTTGATCTCCTCCAAGTTGCTTTAGGGCTCTTGATAGGGTGAATCCTTCCGAAGGGCCTGAGTAAAGGTAGGCCACAAACCCTTCATTCCTCATCTTCTTCCTCAATCTCTTGTTCACCGGCAAATTTCCCCAAGTCCCGGGGTCAACTGCAAGGTGATTCCTCAGATGGTCTGGCAGCTTCTTCAGCACTGGGTGTCCTTCTACCAAGTCCCGAAGCCACTTCTCCTCATCACTTACCTTCATCTCCTTCAACAGCACTCCACTTCTTTTCTGCTCGATCTCCTTGATCAAATCCAGGGCTAACTTCCTTGGAATTTGGGGGCAACCATTGGTGCTGTCTACCGGAAGTACTCCTCGAGTAGGATGGCTAACTTGTAGTCCTTGTGGATTCCAATCCAGCCGACATTGAAGTTCCTCCACCAACACTCCCATCGGCACAATCGGTTCGACCTGCTGACTACTCGTCACCATCACTCCTTCCGTATTCATCTTCAGACGAACACTGCTTCCATTTGCCAAAGCCACTTGCACTTCCTTGTAGTTCTTGGCCCTCTCACCAACATCTTCAGGGCGAAGTGCATGTGTTGCTCCGCTGTCGATCAAACCCTGGTCACTTCCAGGGACCAACCGGCTCAACTTGAACGCCTTCTGCTTCAAGACGTTCAGCTGCTGTTGAAGTCTTTCAACAACTTCACTTCTTTCCTCATCTTCCTTCTTGCATCCACTCACTGAAGACCCACTCGACGATCCTCCTGAAGACATTGATCTCAGCATCCTGTTCGCTTCTTCAAGTAGATCTTTCATCGAGCTGACCTCAACGTTGTTCTCCTCCGACTTCTTCTCTGCATCCTCAGCCTCATTCTTCATGCTTTTCGTCTTTGGCGGTGAAGTTCCTTCTCCTGAACTCCTTGGTCTTGTACATGCCGGCGACATGTGGTCAACTCCTCCACAGTTCCAGCATCTTCTTCGTTCGTCACGTTGATCATGTGACCATTGGCACTCCTTCCCTTTCTTGCATCCTCCATCACTCAGGAAAAATCTACACTTCGCTTGATCTCTGTCTCCTCCTTTATCTTTTCCTTTCCCACCAGATCCCTTTCCTCCTTCTTCTTCAAATCTCTTCACCTTCAGCTGCTTCAACTTATCGGCCTCCATCTTCTTCTTGGTCGTGACCACTTCCTGATGGGCCACCTGCTCAAACTCTGCCAGTAAGTGCATAGCAAACGAAGTCACCGACGATGAAGTGGGAGTTGCATCCACCTGAAGCGTTGATCTCGCCAAACTAATCCGGAAGCTCAAATCTCTATTGGCCTCCAGAGGTCGACGAATGATCTTGTTCAAGCCCTTCAAAAGCAGAAAAGGATCCGGCTCCGACACTCCAAGTTCTCCAGCACGTCGCCTCCAACGTGACCAACGTCGAAGGGCCTGGACTGCTTCTCCCAGACTGCTGGATTCACCAGGTGATTCCAACTGTCGAAGAATCACCTCTTTCTCTGCCAACCCTCCTGGTTGGTAGGTTGTAAGAAGATGGCACACAATCCTCAGCGCCGTCAGCCTTTTAGAGCTGATGAGATCTTCTCGTTGACTTTCCGGGAGAGCCATCAGTAAAAGTGTCGAAGCTCTTCGCTCCAATCTCACCCACTTCTGCTGGTTCAACCTTTCCGAAGCCACCGGTTCATGGTTGACACGATCCAGTGGAGCCAGTTTCATATGTCGCTGGTACCACTGAGTTGCTTCTTCCATTAGGATCTTCCACCACTCACCACTGGAATTGGTGAGATCACACATCATCGGCTCGATCAAGGCCAGCCAGTCATTCAAGTCAATTGGCCCCGTTGAAGGGCTCCACTCCGCCAGTCCTGGAAGCTGTTGCGAGGATCTTACGTACTCCGTACTGCCTCCCTTCTCTTCATCTCTTCCTTCCAGAAATTGACGTTGCATCTGTTGCATCCCTTCCATGAGCTTCAACATGACTTGAAAGGCCGTAGCATCCTCACCTTTCTTCAAATCTTCTTTACGTCCTCCTTCTCCTTGACTCTCTTCTTCCTTCATCCTCGGAAGGCTTCTTGCTTCTCCATGAGCTGCTTCTTCAACTCTTTTCCTTCTATCTTCTTCATCCAAGTCTCTCGACATTCCTTGGGGAGTTGAGTACCGCTCCTCCCTCACGGCACCTTCCAGTCTCTCCAATCTTTCCTTCAACATCTCATTCTCCTTCTTCATGGTGTCATACTTCCTTCTTTCTTCCTCTTGTTCTCGAAGACTGCTTTCTCTAGCCTCCTTCACTCGTAGTTGTAGTTCTTGAACTTCCTCCTCTCTCGTCAGTCCTTCTGGTCTTGGAAGATAAGGAAGAAACCCACGGTGATCTCCACCAAGGTACAGCCACGGTGCTTGTTGTTGCAACATCGTCAACCTTGCCAGCTGCTCTCGGTCAAAAAGAGGAACAGCTCCACTTCCCAATCTTGCCTCCTCTGAGCTCGGCGGGGTGTACATCGTGAACAAGGTCCGTCCTCGCCCTTCTTCTAACCCACCTTGACTTCTCACTTCTTTCTCCTCACTCTGCATCCTCCTTGATTCCAAAGCCTTCTGGGGCTCCGGAGTCACTTCTTTAGCTTCTTCCTGCTCCTTCTCACCTCGTCCTGCTTGGGGTGGTAGTAGAGCAGGTTGAACTTCACTTGATGACGGCTTCAACACCATCGGAGAACCCACCGGATGGGTCAAAGGAACTTGCTCCCCCTCAACCCGCACCACAGGTCCGTTTCCCACACTTCTAGAGTCTCCTAGCTCAGGACCCTCTCCTTCTAAAGCTAAGATTCCTGACTCCCTTACTTCTCTATCAATTCTTTCTTGGGCTTCCTTCATTTGTCTTTCCCCCTCACTTATCTCTTCGAGGGTTGCTCTCCTCCTGGAGAAAAAATCCATCTTTCTTCCCACCACGTTAATTTGGGCTCATAACCTAATTCTATCAGGTTGCCACGTGGGGAATTCCTTCTTCAACTGCCGCTCTTTTTTCCTTTTGGGTTAGCCACGTCTGGGGCTTGATCTTGTAAAAAGGCAGCTTTACAACCACCACAAGTAGTTCACATGCCTTTATGAAAAACATCATGGGGATTTGCAGTATTAATTTTAAGGCTGTTCCAACCACAATTTTGAAACAACTCATCCCAAAGCTACTACTGGGTCCAGGCTATAAAGTCTGGGGATTGGCCATTTAGATCTGAAGGTCTTCCGCCGTTTTGGCGGACTTGGACGGTTGAATCAAGTGGAGGAAGTGTCCCTTAATCCTCATCTTGTGATTGCCACCTTTCTAATATTGTCATGATGATGATCATCATGATCATCATCACCCTCATCCTCAGAAACCCTTCTCATTATATAATCCAACCGTTTGGCCTAGGACCAGATCAACCGCTTGGAACAACAGCAGAGTCAAGTGGCTGCAAGAACTGCTGAACTCCGAAGTACCGTATCCCTGCAACAGATGCAAGATGAGCAGGAGAATACCACCCAGCGAAGCAACGAACAAAAGATATCCGTGTTGGTTAGCCACCTTAAACCACCACCTCAAACCACCAATCTCTAGCATTAGATAAGCTACATGTAGCCAACGGATGCCCATGGTTGAATCATTGGTTGAACAAAAGTTGAATCATGGGTTGAATATAAAAGCTGATGTAAGAGTGCAGCATGCTGGTGTGTTCATACAGCTAGATCTCAATGGTGTTAGTTTCAGTTTCTTTTGATGTTGCCATGTATATATATATATATATATATTGGGGAGATCATCCAGTTGAACTATATATGCAATTGTAGCATGTCATACTTTTTCAGTAGGTTGCAAAGGTGCTTCGTTTTTTTTCAATCAAGGTTGGTTTACCAGTGGAAACGGACCACGCATTTCCAAAGAAATCATCATTTGAAGGGACCATGGTCACTTCTGGGTTTATGTCAGGAACATTAGGGGATTCAACGTTTGAACCTTCGATCTTTGAGTTTCGCGGTATATTTTGGACAAGATCTACAAAAATACCAAGGTCTTAGACTTTCAGAAGGGGACTTACACTAAGATTTACCTAGATTTGAGATGACGAAAATCCCAAGTTTTTCCATTCAGACCTCTTGTGCGTCACTGGGTGTTGAAGCTGCTCACCTTTCTTTGGCAAAAAATCCGAACCTTTCTTTGGTCCCTGAAAAAAGAGGAGCCTGCAGCCTTGCTGGCCCCTCCTCGTTTTGCCTTACTAAGACCTCTCCAACCGTTCAAGCTTAGGGTGTGTTTTCTTCAGTGAGAATCGGGTAAGTTTGTCCTGGATTTATCCAGGACCTTCACAACGCAAAGATGGAGGAGGAGAAGCTTAAGATTCGAAAGTTGAAGGAGGAAAAACAGCACCTTGCCTGGTGAGAACGTTGAAAAGCTTGGCGGGAAAGTTCGAGGGGAAGCGGTTGAGAGATGAGATGCCACAACAACGACAGATCTTCTTTGTTTACTTTTGTAATTGTATGTGTCAAGTGTCAATGTTGATGTTGCTCATACTTTTTGAAGTACATATGCAACAGCTTTTATTTGCTTTTAGATATACAATATATGCTTGCTTCTGACACATGTTCCACTATTTTTTAGATTCGCCATTTTGTGTGGGAGACAAAAAGCTGAAACTCACTCAAGGGGGTTGATTTTGCCTTGACTTCCCCATGACTTCACGACATAAAAATCATAAAAACTGAGGGAAAAGAACAAAGCACTTCAAACAGAAGAGCATTGGAAGGCTATGCTGCTCGATGCACAACGAGAGAATCAGAAAAGGTTTCTTTCAATGAAACGCCAAGTGGATGAGAAGGCCAAATGGGGGGAAAGAATTTGCACTTAAGATTTCTTGGAGGATCATATG
>OMLO01005078.1_pt1 | contig 11039 bp, 1 predicted proteins | sample 1674811 | NCBI WGS metagenome assembly OMLO01 (sample SAMN06265003, study PRJEB25207) | coral metagenome | isolation source: Coral host | place: Mexico:La Bocana,Puerto Morelos, Mexico | collected 2008-11-13 | reverse complement strand
ACAGTATGTATATATATATATACGACTTTTTATACGATCCCGTCATCAACAAACAGTTACTGTAGGTTGGAATGTCAATCGTTACTTCACCCTGTTCATCATCCGAGTATTGTGAAATGACAGCCAAGTTGTATAATCCCTACAACATCCTACAACTAACAAGCAAAAGTTGGAGATAGTTTTTGAAAAATGAAACCACTCCAGGAAATTAACCCCTTCCCCAAGCAGTACAAAAAAAACGTCAAACTTTAGGAAACCTTTGGGCTGATGGTCCCATCAACCTCTGCCAAGATGCCCATTCCAAGGGAAAGAGCAAGGCTCGCAAAGCTTCCAAGATCCTAAGATCAGGCACGACAATTGGCTCGCAGACCGTTTTTTGTGTCGAGATCTGCTAAAAGCCCGTTGGATTTGAGCAACTTTGAGCCGCTGTAGGTGTTTTTGGTACACTGAGTGCTTGGTTTTTTGAAGGATGTTCAATGAATCCAAATGGTAAATCTCAAAATCCTATGGCTATTTTAACTTAAAACCCTTTCTTTGATATAACCCATCTTTTTATTGGTGTAGTAACCCGTAACCTGTATTCTTTACATGTTGGCATCATTGTCTTTCCTGAAGACACCCTTTGCACATGAAATATCCTGCCAACTTTGCTACCATAAAGCATAGAAATCAAGAAGTTCCTTCTGGTTCAGGAGTGTATTTCCCACATGTAGGGTATGTCGGTCCCACCTTTATTTGACCATTTTGTTTGGGGATTTGGCAGGTCCCTAATTAGGAGTTCCCTATAGCGATGAAAAAGACGCTGCCCGTACCTTTCGGTGACATGCTTGGAAATTTATCGTCGACATTCACAAGCTGTTCAGTTGAGGCGAATGAAGTACAAGAAAGCAATTTTGAGTCTCAAGACTAAGTAAACATGTAAATCTGTACTCACGATTTTGGGAGTTTCAAGATTTTCTTTGTGCTAAAGGCATTTCACGTTTTGGAGTTGTAGCATCAGTTGTCATTGCTTACATAGAAGTTTGGCATAGCTACATGAGATTGATACCAGGTCATGGAAGGCCTTTTATTGCCCAAAGTGAAAAAGGTGTTTTGTCCGTTCTTGCCTGCCACAAAAGGCAGGTTATGAGCCCAAGGTAACGCCATGTCAGAAAGGGCCAGATCCTTGCCACCTCAAGGGAATCCATTTTGGAGTGGCAGGGCTTTAGCTGAGTTCAGGTTGGAACAGGCTAGACCAGTTGATTTGCCGGTTCCCCATGGAGATGATGACCTGGAAGAATCATCGGAGGCAGTTCCGGTGGAAGATCAAGGTCTGAGAAGTCCTGGGAGAAGGGTAGTAGAGCAACGTGGTCGAGAAGTTCCAATTGGTGGTCGGAGAATGGCGACACCCCCTAGCAGTTGGGAAACTCCAGGAGGTGAACCAGGAATAGACCATGGTGAAGAGTTTGAAGTGCCAGCAAGCGCTGTTGAAGGGCAACCCAGTCAGGGGACTGATGCATCGGCGCTGCAACAGGCACTTGGTGAATCGGTTGTGGATTTCTTGGCTCAGGAGAATGCCAGGCTTCGTGAGGAGCTTGCAAGAGCTAAGGAGAAAGAAGAGAAGACAGCAGCGTCTGGCCGGTCTTGGTCGGAGGTTAGCGGAACAAGTGGCATGATGAAATCAGAAGGAAGAATGCCAATGGAGACACCAAAAAGGCCAATGAAGACTGAAGGTGTTGCACCGGAGAGGATTGCTTCGGTGGGCATTGGACCTCCGTCATGGGCTGTTGGTGATGAAACTCGAAGGCAAGAAGTTCGCTACACCCCAGGTGGAACCAAGATTCCTGAAGGACCACCTCCAGAAAGAGAGGAGTTGCCACCTATACCTCCACCTCCTACGTGGCTGGAAGCTGAGTGGGACATCTACCAGAAAGAAGAAGCTTCGAAAAGGTTTCGTCTGGGCGATGTTCATTGGGAACCTCAACAACAGATGGAAGAGCGGAAGTTGCTTAGTCCAAGAGAGGCTAGAATGGTTTGGCTGGAGCGAGAAGTCAGAGCATTGCACTCAGTGTTGGACCAGCAGCCCAGAAGTGCTCTCAACGATGGATACTGGAGACAGCCGGTGCATCGGTGGGAGAGGCTCGAAGGAGAAGTGATCATGGATGGGCAGCTTGGAGGACTTGGTAGGGCTGAAGTATGTCAAGACGGTCGGGCTCCAGGCATCCATGGAGTATGTCAAGACGGTCGGGCTCCAGGCATCCATGAAGTATGTCAAGACGGTCGGGCTCCAGGCATCCATGAAGTATGTCAAGACGGTCGGGCTCCAGGCATCCAAGGTGTATGTCAAGACGTTCGGGCTCCTGGCATCCAAGGTGTATGTCAAGAAGTTCGGGCTCCGAGCAGATATGGTGCTCATGAACTATGTCAAGACGGTCGGGCTTCCTACATTCATGGAGTTTGTCATGATGCTCGGGCTCCAAGCAGTCATGAAGTATATCGGGAAGGTCGGGCCTCTAGCAATCACGGTGTATGTCCTGGTGATCGGGCTTTTAGCAATCATGAAGGATGTCGCGAAGGTCAAGCTGCTGGAGGGCAAGTTGGCCATGTGGGAGGAAAAAGAGAACGGTGTGAAGATGGATTTGAAGACATGTTGAGGTCCTTCCCCATCAAGCTTCCGATGTTGCCAGACCCAGGGTCACGTCATGCAAGTTTGGAGGCTGGAGACTGGCTGACGCAAGTGAGACCACTTGTGGGCGACGTTAGCGCCAGGGCTGGGTCATGGTGGGATGATCTACTTCAACGGGTGAATGAAACATACCTTCAATGGCTAGAAGCTTCACCACTTGAGAGATTGAGGGTAAAAGCACCAACGGATGCATTGGAGGGAAGACAGTCAGAACGTCTTGCCCAACGTGTCACGACCATGTTGCTGGAATCTCTCCCATCAACACTGAGAGGAGAACTGATAGCAACGAGAAAGTTGAACGTGTGCGAAATACTCTTTCAGATACACAAAGTGTATCAACCCGGCGGAACAGCCGAAAGACAACAAATGTTGCAGGCACTGATGGAGACGAAGTCGGCGGTCAGTCCAAGAGGAGCGGTTGAAGCCCTGAGATTGTGGAAGCGACAGTGCCTGCGATGTGTCGAGCTGAAACTTAGTCTCCCAGATGCACTGTTGAGGATTCAAGCCTTGGATCGTATCATGGTTGGACTACTCAGCAAGGATTTGCAAGTGTCATTTCGGGTGTCCACGTACAGGCTTCAGAACAAGATTGACGTGAAACCCACCGAGGAAGGAGTGACTGGCTTCTTTGATCTGCTATTAGCAGAAGCTGAGAACATGATGATTGCTGGAAGAGATCATGAAGAAGGAAAACAGGAAGAATCGAACAAGCCTGCAGTGAAGAGTGTGCTCAGTCCCAACAAAGAGAAAGCAGTGAATGCGTGTAAGTGGTGGGGCTCAGAGCAAGGATGTAGAGCTGGTCGAAGTTGCAAGTTTTCACATGATCAAGTTCTAGCAGACAAGGCATCTAGATGTTGGTTGTGCAGCGCAAAAGATCATAGGAAGTCGGAGTGTCCCACAAGAAGTTTGGATGCGGCTGGAAAAGAACATCAAGATGGTGGAGCACAAGATCGCTCAAGAGGTGGGGCGGCTGCAAAAGGAGATGGTTATGGAAAAGGAAAAGGAAAAGGAAAGACCAAGAAAGGCAGTGATCAACAAGAAAAAGGACCAAAGAAGGAATCAGAGACTGATGGTGCCGAAGAGAAAAAGAATGTGGATGCAGCGGAGACTGAGAAGGGCAAGGGTGATGGTCAGACTGGGGGGAGCAGTGGAAATGGAGGAGGTGAAGCATTGTTAGCAGAAGTCACACATCTTCTCAAGTCCATCCGAGTTCCTCATCAAGAAGGACCACAACTTCGAGCATATCGAGTTTGTCGAGTAGAAGGTCCAGTTGAACAGAAGACCTTGTTGGATGGTGGGGCAACCCATTGCATGAGGACTGCAGAAAAAGGTGAGTGGTCGCAATCTCTTCCTGTCAAAGTACAACTTGCATCGGAGGAGGTTGAGATGCGAATGCACCCAGTTAAAAACACATTGCTTGTTCAACACTCAGTTCAACCCATTGTGCCGCTGGGAAAGTTGACGTTGGTTGGGTATGTCGTCAAGTGGGAAGAAGGCAAGATTGAAGTAAGCCACCCAATCCATGGAAAACTTCCAGTTCATCTTCAACAAGGATGTCCTGTGGTTGAGCAGCCTTGGGGAAGAAAATTGATGGCAGAAGTCGAAGATCATGAGCTCAGGAAGGTCAAGATCAAGGCGGTCATGGCAGGAGTTCACAAACCTGATCGTAAAGAAGACTATGATGCAGCGAAACTGAAAAAGATGTTTCCAGACGTCCCACAGGAGATCTTGGAAAGGGTGCAGGGCAAGTGGGACTATGACCCAAGTCAACTTCCTTTCAATCGGCATCGTAGGCGTCAGATAGCTCAAGCAAGAACAGTGGTGATCAATCTGTTTGCGGGCAAGGACGTCTCTGGGTGGAAGAAGGAGGAAAGGAATGGTGTAGTCATTGTCAACTTGGATGTTCTGAGTGGAAGTGATCTAGTGAAGAATCAACACTTGGTTGGATGGTTGCAGAGGATGGCAGAGTCGGGCAAGGTGGATCTGTGGACTGCGGGTCCGCCATGTAGAACAGTATCTGCATGTCGAAGTAGAGGAGACTCAGGACCGCCCCCACTTAGAGATAGAGATGGACAAGGTCGATTTGGGAAGCATGACCTGACTGCGCATCAAAGACAGCAGGTTGACGAAGACACACTGATGTGGTTGAGAACAATGTGGTGGTTTAGACTCAGCAAGGAGGCCGAGAAGAACAAAATCACAGAGAAGAAGACAAGCTACTTCTTAGAGCAACCGTTGGATCCTGAAGAATGGATGCGAAAAGAAGGAGATCCAAGACCACCTTTTGCATCGTTCATGGTGTGGCCGGAAACAAGGGCAACTATGACTGAAGTCGGCCTTCAAATGGTTCGTGCTGATCAAGGAGCTTTAGGCCATGCTACCCGGAAGCCATCCATGTTTGCAACGGATGTACAAGAAATTATCAGCATTGATCAGCTGAGATGTGACAGCTATGTTGCAGGTCAACCATGGGGTGGAACATTAGCTGAACGAATTGCGATGTCCAAGAGTTTGGCACAGTGGGCTCCTGGACTTTGTGCTCTGCTGGTCACAGCAATAAGGAGAATCAATGAACAGAAGAAGGTTGCAGTCAATGTCTTGACGGTCAAAGAAAAAAGAGAAATTCAAGGATGGCAAGACCATTACCGGTGTGGACATCTTCCATTTCGAAATGATTGTCCTACATGTCTCATTGGAGCTGGCAGATCCAAGCAACACCGGCGTGTACTATGTCCCAGCTCATATTGCCTTAGCTTGGACATCATGGGGCCATTCAAGGAGGGAGTGGACCAAGAGATTCAGGGTCCCAAGTATGCTTTGGTGGCAGTGTACACGGTTCCGATGGCTGGTGATGGTAGTCCTCTTCCAGAAGGCCTAGCAAGTCTGAGAAGTGGTGCTGTGGAGAAGAAGGATTTGGTTGAGGGGGAGTTGGAGAAGGAAGATGAAGATCAACCAGAACCCTTCTTAGAAGAACAGGATCCGCTCGCAAGTCAACAAGAAGAAGATGCAGAACAACAACTTCCGGAAATGGAAGCAAAAAGACAAGAGATCAATGAAAGGAAGTGGAAAGAGTTTCTTCAAGACAGAAGGGCAGTCCCGGTGAAGAACTTGACGGTGGCAGTGCCCTTGAGGAGCAGAGCAGCTGGTGATGTTCTGAAGGCAGTTTCAAAAGTATATGCAAGAATGAGGACGATGAGATTGCCGATAGTGAGATTACACACGGATAGAGCCCGTGAGTTCTCAGGATCAACATTCCAGGGCTGGTGCGAATCAAGAGACATCTTCCATACGATGACGAGCGGTGATGATCCGACAGCCAACTCTAGGGCAGAGAGGGAGGTGGCTTGGGTAAAGGGAAGAGCAAGAACCTTAATCCAAGCAGCTAAGTCGCCATTTCACATGTGGCCCCTTGCCATCAGACACGCCAGCGAAGAAAGACTGAGGATGCAAGTAAGAGAGATGGGGATCAATGCACCTGCATTAATCCCATTCGGCACGAAGGTGGTGGTGAAGAAGAAGGCGTGGCATCATAGAGAAGATGAGTCTGGAATGAAGTGGCCTATGAAAAGAGCTGTGTTGTGGGGACCTGCTAGCGACATGTCGATGAGCAGCTGTGGGTACTATCTTCAGGATGATGAAGGTCGATTCTTCAGAAGCACAGTGGTTCATCAGGTACATGATGATGAAGAACAAGCAAAAGAAGATCATGGCAAAGGGATCCGGAACGACGCACCGGGCAATGCGGAGGAGGCACCCTGGGACGTCGGGAAGGATCAGCCAGATTTGCTTGAGAGAGAGCATCGAAAAGGAGAAGATGATGAGCATGGTGCAGAAGGAGAAGCCATGCAGAGGACGGGGAAGAAACTGGAGATTGAACCGGTTTTGGAACTTGAAGAGGTTGTGGATCAGAGCAAGAAGGTAGGAGCAACACATGATCCACCGAGAAGAAGATACTTGGCGAAGTCTGCTCCGATTCAACATGATGACTACAAGGCAACTCTGTTCAAGGTGTCTGGACAAGAGGCACGGAAGTTGGAGAAGTTGGCTTTGAAACAGCACGTGGCAGCAAGGGAGTGGTCTCAGGAGTTGACAGAATGCATTCAAGAAGGAATGGCGATTGAAGATGACGTCAATGAGATCAAAAGGATCAATGAGGAGACCTTGGAGATTGAACACGTGCTGAAGCAATGCCAAGTGAAGCAACAGGAAGAAGAAGAAAAGAAGATGGAAGTGACCCAAACCAAATTGGTGTCGATGGATGATGTTCGAAAAGATTTAGAATCGTGGAAACCGGTCTTCAAAGAGGAAGTAGAGAAGTTGGTGAACACGGCATTGGAACCCATTGATGAAGTGAGGTTTCGTGAACTGCTTCAAGGTGATGTTGAAGTAGAATGTCTGCCAATGAAAGCAATCGCGTCGATCAAGCCAGAAAAGAGAAAAGCAAGGATTGTGGTTTGCGGCAATTTCGCGAAAGAAAAGGAGGGCGAAGCACTGGACAATGCCGCTAGCGGGATTGATTCGGTGGCGATCAGAACAGTACTGAACGCAGCAGCTCATAGAGGATGGAGTGCTGGAACTACGGATGTGGCTTCAGCTTTCCTGCAGGCACCAAGAAGAACAAATGATCGAAGAATAACAATCTGCCAGCCTCCCAGCATCTTAAGATCGATGAATCTTGTGGGCAGTCAGGAAAGATGGGTGATCCATCAGGCGCTTTATGGACTGCAAGAATCGCCTGGTGATTGGGGCTGGTTCCGTGATTGTCGACTTTCTCAGATGCAATGGGAAGTGAATGGAAGTGTTTGCACCTTTGAGGAGACAGCAGAACGTCACTTGTGGCGGATCAAATGTCATGATCAACCAGAGCAGGAGGTGGGCTTCTTGATGGTCTATGTGGATGACATGATGCTGGTCGGCCAAGAGGATCATTTGAGAGGAGCTATGGATGCAGTTCGGGGGGAGTGGAAGTGTTCGGACCCTGAATGGTTGTCCTCAGAGAAAAGCATGCGATTTTGCGGCTTTGAGGTCAGAAAAAGTGGAGAAGACATTTGCCTCCATCAAGAAGGGTACACGTTGAATCTCATCCAGAAAAGGAAAGTGGTGGGAGTGGAAAATGTGCCCTTACCAAAGATCAAGGAGGAAGAAGAGCCTGAACAATTCTCTATGGATGACATCAGAGCTGCACAGACCTTGGTAGGCGAAGTCCTTTGGCTGTCTACCAGGACGAGACCGGATGTGTCGTTCGCGGTGGGTGCATTAGGCAGAATGTTGCACAAGCGACCTCAGTACACTTTGAGGCTGGGAGAGCACTTGATGAGGTATCTCAACCAGACCAAGCATTGGGGTCTGAGGTATCAAAAGTGCAAGCGGGGAGACCTTGGTGAAGCAGATCATCTTCAATCACCAAGAACCACTGAAAGGTTGGATGTGTATTCGGACGTGAGCTATGGTCCGGGTCATGAAGACTACCGCTCAGTGCAGGGAATTGCAGCAGAACACGCTGGAAACTTGGTGGCTTGGGAAACTGGAAGGCAGGCAATCATTGCTTTGTCAACATGCGAAGCAGAATTGATTTCGTTCAGTGAAGCTCACCAAGTGGGAGATTCAGTTGCAGGACTTCTACAGGTGGTTGGTTTTAGGGTTAGCAAAACCCTACACGGAGATTCAAAGGCGGCACTAAGTGCTGCCACCATGGAATCGGGCCCATGGCGAACTCGGCACCTCAGACTTCGTGCTTTTGCTTTGAGAACAGCGCTGAGGACACCAGAGTCGGGCTGGGATGCAAAGCATCTACGAGGAGAACATTTGCTAGCAGATGGGCTAACAAAGCCATTGCAGTCATCAGCTTTTGAGAGGTTTTGTAGGAAGCTGAATCTTGGAGCTAGCAGGCCAGATGAAGAAGGGCAGTCGGTAGAGCAGCCCACAAGTGGCAGCATGAAACGGTTGGCAGTAGGTAGCAGTGTAGCTTTAGTGGCAGCTGTAGCATGTAGTCAACTAGGAGACGAAAGAACCAGTAGCATCTTGAAGTTGGTAGCTTTTGTGTTGCTGATGATTTGGAGGGTGGGAAATACAAGAGCCAGTGGCCTAAGACCCGAAACAAGACCGCAACAAGATCCCAATAAAATCTGGGGAAGGGACACCCAAATTGAAAGGTTAGGCCGAAGCGGCACGGCCACCCAATTGTCGGGGACGGGCATACCGACAGATGAAGAAGAAAAACCAAGAGTGTGTGCAATGCGTCATACAGATCACGGAGACAGTCGGGCTTCTGGAAGTGAGCATTCGCGGCAAAGTGGAGCACGAGGTTCTCGGGCTTCGGGCAGTGGATATCTTCCTTCCGGGGGAGCTCAAGATGTTGGCAGAGGCAGAGGTGGAAGTGAACTCTACTTGGGACCGTTGTTTGGTCCTGAAAGAATTGAAGCAAGAAGTGCAGAACCAGCTCTTCAACAGCAACCAGTTCCCCCAAGGACAGCCAGACTGCCAGAAGAGTCAAGCAGTAGGGCAAGGGGTAGAGCGGCGGCAACGACAAGAGTGGTTCTGGGCAGTGTTGAAGAACGGGAAGAACATGAACCAGTTCAACTTGGGGCTGAAGATGAACAAAATGGAGTGACAACTATGGACCCTCGGTTTTTGAGACCTGAACCTGTGAGAGCAAGTCTGGATGAGGTGACGGTGATGGGGCGAATCGTCAGAGAGGATGACCCGCTCAATGCTGTCGCAATCTGGGACTTGGCTAGATTCAGTAGTTCACCAAGGGGTGATGACAAATGGATCGTGGATGTTGAAGGCTTTTTGATTCGTTCGCATGGGCGAGCTCGCACTCGGCCGTTCCATCCGCTGCATCGATCAACCCCGGTGGCATTGGAAGAGTTGGCTTCGAGGAGAGTCACCATTCTATTTCCAGTGACTGGTGAAGGAAGAACTGTGAAGGTTGATGGATGGTCGAAAGATCTTCCGTTGTTTCGTGGTCAATGGAAGGGTTTCACCATTTTTGAGAAGATCCAAAGGATCCAGGACGAAAGCTCAGAGAGTGATGGGTCCTATGAGTTGTTAAGGCCTTGAGCTAGGTTTGATGAGTCTGAAGACCATCAAAGGGGGAGTGCTAAAGGCATTTCACGTTTTGGAGTTGTAGCATCAGTTGTCATTGCTTACATAGAAGTTTGGCATAGCTACATGAGATTGATACCAGGTCATGGAAGGCCTTTTATTGCCCAAAGTGAAAAAGGTGTTTTGTCCGTTCTTGCCTGCCACAAAAGGCACTTTGCAACATTGAAACCCGGCTTAAGAACAACACAAGCCAAGCTGCATTTGTTTTGGCCAATGGCCATCCGTTGGAAAAAACAATTCGATTCATGGGTCAACATTTTCACACCAAAATCACATATCATGCACATATGATCGGAATATCATTGGAATATCATGGAAGGGAAATATCATTGGAAATATCGAGATATTCAAAGTAAAGTTCCAACCTCTTCATTCTTGGCTGGCGTTTTTCTCTGGATTTCTGTGCCCCAAATCTTCTCAATTTCCCCAACTCTCCCGAGCCCTGAAAACCTCGCTGCAGCTTGTTGTTTCGAGGTACACTACTAGTAATGCCGGACTGAGTTGTTGTGAGCTCAAGACTACCTGAGAAACCACGGCAGTGACTAGAAACCCTTTTTTTTGTGGTGGAAAAAGGGTGGATTGACGAATAGCAGCTTATGATGAAATACTAGTTGGTGCTTTCAACTCTCCTTAGGGTACCTAGAATAATGTCTCTAATAATTATTATTCATATTTGAGTGGCAATCAGCAATCACCCTCCAAAAAAGAACTGCTAGCTGGGCTCCTCAAATTTTCCGAGAAAATTTTCCTACATGGATTTTATCGGAAACATCCATGCATTCGATTCCTGAATTGGGAATCCCGCCCAAAATAAGAATCCCGGAGGTCAGAGAAGAAAATCCCGTTCAAGAAATCAGAAACCACCAAAAACATCCACCATTCCCGTTTGACAATCACTGTTGCTGTGACGAATCTCACTTTATATATAACTTGTTTCAAATCCTAAGATCTTTTCTCATCTCTTTTCAAGGTCCCCCCCACGTTGATTCCGTTTTAACCTTGCAGCTGAAACCCAGTCATCATCATCCCCTTCGTTTCGTCCCCAAAACCCCGACCTTCCTCTCTTGCAGCGTCAGCACAAAGAGCTGAGCCAATCTGCGCGTCGTTGGTTCAACCAGCAACCCACAACCAGGCACTCACGGAGTAGCCCAAACAAAACATGATTAAAGGATATTTAAAGGTAGCAGTGATGGATTTGCATAACTTGGATGGTGAAGATTTATTCACTGCATGTTTTAACAGTAAAGAGTGAGATGGAGTATTGATG
>OMLO01005077.1_pt1 | contig 11039 bp, 4 predicted proteins | sample 1674811 | NCBI WGS metagenome assembly OMLO01 (sample SAMN06265003, study PRJEB25207) | coral metagenome | isolation source: Coral host | place: Mexico:La Bocana,Puerto Morelos, Mexico | collected 2008-11-13 | reverse complement strand
AGCCCTTGATTTAACAGTTATATGTTGTTTATGCAGCATGGAATGTCACTTGAACTGCGTTATGACATGCGACATCTTTTTCTTTCCTAAATCAACTATTTGGCAGATTGAAAACGGGCCAAAGATATCATTTTGAGTCATAAAAAGGAAACTGAGAAAGAAAGCACGAGTCGTGTTCTGTAAAACAATTTTTGGGGCGCTGTGTTGATTTTACATGACGTGGCGTCTTCTGAGAACTCTTCATCATCACCTGTCACACTGATTATGTAATCAACTGCTGACTGCAACAGTTGTTAAAGATGGAAAAGGTTTTCTCTAGCCCTTTGATCAGCGCTGCAGCCTTAGATTTTGGTATTCAGTGGTGTTTGTGGTTAGTAGCTTCTTTTTTTCAAACAGAGAAATTCTACGATTTAGCCGGCTCGTCCACATTCATCCTCCTGACATGGCAAACGCTGCGATGGGGTGGGAAGTTTCATCTTCGCCAGCTCATACAGTCTAGCTGCGTCACATTGTGGGGTATTCGTTTAGGACTTCATTTATTCAAGCGAGTTCTTCAGGATGGAAAAGATAGCCGTTTCGATAAGGTCCGAGGTAACCCTGGAGTATTCTGGATCTACTGGACATTACAAGGTGTTTGGGTGTGGACGACGCTGCTACCCACCATGATTTTGAACTCCTCTGTCAAGGATGAGAAGACAACATGGAAGGACTACCTTGGATGGTCGCTTTGGTTAGTAGGGTTTATACTAGAATCACTAGCCGATAGCCAGAAGTCGCAGTTCCGTGCAGATCCCGCCAACAAAGGCAAGTGGATTTCGTCTGGACTCTGGAGCCTTTGTCAATATCCTAATTATTTTGGCGAGATTTTGATGTGGTCCAGCTTGTTCTTGCCAGCTTCTTCAGTGATGTCTGGTCATCAGTACTGGAGTGTCGTGTCTCCCATGTTTGTGGCTTATTTGCTGACTCGTGTGAGTGGTATTCCAATCTTGGAGAGGCAAGGATTAAAGAAATGGGGGCATCTAACAGAATACCAAAAGTACCGTGAAAACACAGCTGTACTGATACCTTTCATCTGGTAAATGTGTGGACAAAAACCTCATTTAGAAAACTTTTGATGTTTGTAATTCCTGTGTCTCCGACTCCTGACTGTACTCGTTGCAATGGTTGTGGGGATACGGTGGGTCTGGGTGTTGTCAAAACACAGGGACTCACGTCATTGGCTTACCATTGCTCTGTTCAATAAAGCACAAATACTACAATTGTACTGACAATACACATGTAATGAATCTTTTCACTTTATACATGCACTGTTTGTTCACCAGTGTTGATTAATCCACTCAATAAAATACTTAACTTTACCCTATAATTTGTTAATACTTTCGACCACTAAGAATGACCAAAGGTGGACTGGATTGTAATGCAGTTACCTCCCCATAATTTGGAACTCTTTTCTACTATCAATAAAAACAGCTGCAAGTTGTGAACAATTATTTCAAATGCAAATTTAAGAACACTTCTGCAGAATAATTGATGATAGTGGAAAAATATTAATTGTGACAACAAAATGTGCAAAGTGTGAACATTGTTTGGGTAGTTTCTGGTTTACACTTTGTAATTGTTAATTCAAGAAGGGTTGTTCTCTGTATATTTTATTTTCTTCTGAATATATTATCTCATGAAGTGCCGAGAAAAAACTGCTCCAAACTTTTGCTGTTCATAATTAATAAAATGAGTTTCGAGGTGCAGTGGCTCAATGGTTAGTGTAAGGTTAAGTCTGTTTACAAGCAAGGTGGTCCATCCGGCCAGAGCTTTTCCCTGTTTCTGTAGCTTGAAGCAACTAGTATTTCTAATTCCCCCTCAATGGGATGCTAAGTCCATTGCAGGTCTATCCCCAACTTTAAGTTCACTGGTACCCATTTATACACCTGAGAAGAGAAGGGAAGTGTGAGAGGCAAGTGTCTTGTCCAAGAACACAACACTGTGTCCCAGACCAGGGCTTGAACCTGGACTATTGGAGATGAGCACTCTAACCACAGGGGACACCCACAATGGTTGCACTCTTAACTGAGAACAACTTTACTAGCCAGTGTGTGAGGTATACTGGTATATGGTGACCTCAGAATAGGTGCAGCCCTTGCTTTTTGAACTGTTGAATGTAATCAAATCAAAAAAAAAACAAACAAAAAACACGCAAGGCAGTAAAGCCATGCAGAGCGATTTTTCCTTTTACATTATGCTCAGTGGTCCCAGAAAAGACAGGCTGTTTGTACTGTAGGGTGAACTAATTGGTAGTCTGTTCAGATCTAGGTATTTAAACTCTGGCTTAGTGTTGTGTTCATGGGCAGTGCACTCTGCTCTCAGTCCCTCTCTCAATCCAGGTGTAGAAATGGGCACTGGTAAATTGATTACAATGGATTACCACCCAATTTAGAGAGAGTGCCCCTTCTGTCCAGATTTGTGTCTGGTCTACAGTGAAGTTATTTTCTTTGAAAAGATTTAAATACAGTAATAACATTCCTCATTAAAATTCACAAAAAACTGCAGAGAGCATTTTTATAATACATAGTTTGGAGGTACTGAAAGATAAGACTGTGGAGAATACTGGAGCTTACTCATAAAATTGAGCAAATATATTAAAATATTAAATAAATACCATTATCAATAATCACCAATAATCTGGCTTCCACTGAACATGTTTACAGTATTCAGAAAAACCATGTTCCCTGGTCAATCCATCAGAGCTACCTTTTGTGTTTTGTTATTGACCATAGTACTGGCTGTAAGCATATTTTGGGCACCAACAAACACCTCAACAGAGATAATATAGCTTTGCAAGTTGAATTGCAATAAATAGAGTGCATTTCCTACTTGTACTATACTCCTTCCAAACAAATTTGAATTGATCCAACAAATAAACTATTACTGATAACTTGAAAGTACATGGCAAAAATGAAATATGCTACTACAGGTAATTATATGTCAAATACAAATGCACTTCTTGCATCTTACAAAAATCGTTTGACTTTCACCAAACAAGAACTTACTTTCTATTTTACTAATACACTCTAGGAAATTGGTTTCAAGATTTCCAGACTTCTCCACACTTTGTGTGTTTTCCAGGTGATATATAGATTACAAAATATTAAACAATTACCTTATTTATCAAGAAAATCAGCTGATCATTAGCCTAAAATTAACACTAGCTTAAGACTAGGGTTGCCATGGTGACATGGTTGATGCACTTACTGTTTAGAACAACATAATCACAAGTAATCATTTAAGCTACAAACTCATTACCAGTAATATCCCAGTACACTGCCACAGACAACATGCTGTGACGATTTTGCCAAAGAAACCTTAAGCTGTTAACTGTCAAACTGAGAGGACCTTTCACTTAGTACTGTTCACTTATATTACACTGTCAAGGCTATTCTACCTTGAACTTTCAGGGAGTTTTTAATTTAAGCAAACTGCAATTATGGCAATGACAGCAGGAACGTTGCTATGCCGAAAAGCAAAAGGATGGTTGTGTGCATCTGTTATAAATCTTAGTACATGTACATGCACATTTCTATGCCATTCCCTGCAAATCAACAATTTAAATGAGCAAATCCTGCTTACTCTGGAGAACATGAACCACAACTACAATTTCTTTAAAAATTTTATTTCTACATTTCTACATTTACTTTTTAGGTAGCTCTTGTAGTGATACACTAACTGGATGACTCAAGAGATCACAAGATTTGGAAGATTTGCAAATGTAAATTATTTCTTAATCAACATGTTCCAATGCATTGCCATCATGGTTGCTAAAACTCCCTGTTGTTCTATGAGACACTGGTGTGCAAAATAACCCCTATTTAGCAGTATTCAGTTCTATATTTTGTTACCGTCTAAAATACTGCACATCTACCTTGTAAGGAAAGTTAATCATCCAGATCAAAATATTGTACACACATTAGCAGAACTGCCCGCAGAACTGCAAATGTTGTACTAAATGTTATAACTTAAGAAGCCTAAGTGATTACATTATTATGTTGTAACTTACTCTACAGTGGTCAACCCTAGACAAACACTAGTTACACCTCATTAATTTTATGCATGTGCTTAAATGAAACTATCACTACAAGACAAGCTATACAGAATTCCTAACATGAACCATCTCTTCTTTTTCTAGCTAGCTACACAATTAAAACTATAGAGTTCTGCTTGAAATATTTTTTCTTTAAGATCTACACAGTCACTGCTAGGCAAAAATAACGCTGCATAAAAGTTACAGCAATTTCTCTTTCTAGTAATTTTATGACACTTCAACTAAATGCCAGTGTCAGAGCATTATTTCATCTAAATTGTCATCACTGGAGTATCCGTTGGGTTCATCGCCTATCACTTCCTGTTCTTGATCTGATCCACTGGTAGATTCACTACTTACAGATTCTACATCATCAAGGCGGAGTTTTGGAAGAATGCTCTGCTCAGGCCAGATCCATGGTTTATAGCTTGGTGCATGAAGAGATTTCCATGCTTGATATCCAAGAGCAGCCTTGTGAACTTTGGCCACAACCTACAAAAAACATTCATGTAACATAACTCTTTATTCACAAATCAAACTCAAATGAAATGAAAGGCAAAAATGAGACAAAAGAGGTTATCCCTTTCAAGTTTGTCTCCTAAAACAAATAAAAACTGGGTATTTAAATGTGAATAAAATTCGCAATAAAAAGTTCAAAAAACATTCAAGCCACGGTTGGGGGTCATGGCCGCATCGATTAGATTTAGCGCCCTTCTTCCAATAAGAACTCCCTTCCAAAAAGCACCCCCATACGTAATGCCACATGACAAAAACAGTGGTCTTTGTTTGAGTCTCTCAATTCCTTCAAATGAGGATCTCTTCTTCATATTTTGTGGCGATTGCTTAACTGGTCATTCTGGCCAGGAAGCTTTTCCAGTCCCTTTGATCCTTTGAACATTCAGTTGTTTCTCAAAAAAGAATCACCTGCCCTGTCCCGAACAAGGCTTTGGTACAATCACAGTGGAAGTCAAGTTAATTAAATCAATAAAATGTACTTGCTCTTGTCAATCACATGCATTTACCATCACATCAACAGTACCTCTTTATGAGTACTTTACAAGCGATATGAACAGAGGGTTATAAAATAAATAATTTATTTCTGGCTTGCTGTTATGTTGGCTGATAATTCCCTTAGCTGAGATATTGTCCTCAAATTGTTATATTTGCCCTTAAAGCTTTGCTTCTTGGCCAAATAGTAATTTTTTGGACAAATATTCATTTTTCTCTCAGCCATGGACATCATCAGATGACATACCAGCTGCCTGAAGGGGTTTATTTACTAATTATCTCCAGAGAAAGACAACACAGCCTAAGGTATATTATTAATAAAACTGCCAACCTTTGGAGCAATCTTTGTTGAGGCTTTGTTTACTAACCACTTTGGTATGTTTCCTGCCAAGATACAAAATTTCAAACTTAATGGAACATTCTCTGATGGATGGTAAGCTCACATTAACACGTAATATTATGCATAGTTTCCAATATAAACATGTACTGTATATGGACTGAACTTCCATTTTATATCAGGTCTATACACTTGAAAGTAAAAGACAAAACAATATTGCAGTTTTACACATTTTGATGGAGAGTTCTAGTCGGCATACATGTGCACTAGATTTTCATTTACAAAGTTGTTACTCAGGTAGTTCTTGACTTAGGCAAAACAATGAAAAGTGCAACAAGTCTAAAATATTTACTGAGCCAATTTCACTGCCAAGAACAAAGAACAAGTAAATCACAAAACGAATATAAAGAATTTATAAAAGTGACACAACTTACCTTTTAGATCCACTTGAGAAACATATGTAAGAGAACAACCTTCCCCTTTTCTCTGTACATAATATCCACTAAGAATAGAATTACCGCGGATTAAACCTTTCTTTTGTGGTACATCCTAAAAGAAAAGAAAGAAAAACAAACACAATTTATTGACACTGGATTATAATGCGATTCTTGCATACAGGGTTATGTGTTTCAAGACCTTCACTGAGGTATCACAGTACACATGTCTAAAGTTTTTTTCCCTTAAAAAAAATTAAGAAAACAAAGCAAGACCGCAAAAAAGAAAATATATATGGTACATGTTTCTAGTTTACTTCTACAACCAAATAAATTAATAAGTGCAACTATTTGTCCTCCTAACCTTGTGATGCACTGTGTGGTTAAATATAATGAAGTTATCATCTTCCCAATACCATGACCTCTGAGTTACGAAATCTCTGTTTCTCATTGGTGATGGACACTTAACTGAAAGAGAAAATAATACAATTGAGCTTGTTTGTTTGAGACCCATCAAGTACCAGGATGACATTAAGTATCAATAATAAGATGTGTCAATATTATTCTCTGCCCACCCTCTAGAGAGAATACTAGTTAATCTCAAGTAATACCTAAGCAAGTGTAGGAGTCAAGTGTCTTGCCCAGGAATGGAACACAATAACACTAACAGGGCTTGAACCTGGCCCCCTTGATCTGTAGACACTGAGCTATATGGCATATCAGGGCAGAAATGGATTGACTTACTAGAGTAATATCCTATATCATTGTATCTGTCCAGTTGGCATATCTCAAAGCATTCCAGCATATTGTCATCCCAGCATCTCCTGTAGTCTGCATCATGAAGCACATCGTACATCAGTGAAGGAGACACATCTGCAAAGTTTGTCACCACCTAAACAAAGGAATGTTTTGTTTAAGAAAACAAAAAAATATCTCGTCCTACACATACACTCAATTCCATCAATGACATGTACAAGGCATCTGAGATTGGAGCCAAAAAACATTCTAGATTGAAAATGTTTGTGTATATATGTAGGGTCACAAAATTTACAATGGTGTGTTACTGTGTTTTAATGTGAAAACCTAACAATAAATGCAAACGAGCAAGGCTGATTTATATTGTTTTAGCTTCATCAGATGTAAGACCCTCTAATAACTTGACGTTTTGCAACTTTTAAGCCCAATAGGGTACCTCATTTTGTAATGGAGAACATTTGAATTTTCAAGAATGGTGACCTGATATGGCTCTCCAATAGGCCAAAAGATGAGTCATTGCTCAGGTGTTTGCTAACTGAACCGTTCTTGCTCTAGAAGAAGTATTAATTTCAATGTGTCGGAGCTCTAGAGTAATACCTTTTTGTTTTAACAACAAACCTCACTGACAGATGTTTCTGTTACTTTACGTCTGCCATGTTATTGCACATGTTAGTTGGAACTAACATGGCATCTCCAAACAAAGTTCTATAAATTTGGGTGAAACACTTTTCCCAATAATGTGGAAATGAATCGCAGCACAGATCTAAATCTTGGTGAGGTTGTTTATATATCAACCATCTTTTATATTCCAACTTCTTGAATTCATTTACTGAAAGGTATAACCAGCCACAAAATCTTAGTAGGCAGGTTCTCTTTCTCTCACGCCTGCCTAGTCTTGTTTTCTTGTTGTTTTGTTGTTCATTTTGCCTACACCTATCTATCTTCTGACCATCATGTGACAAGAGTCACTGTTACCTCTGGGCAAATTGGCACTGTATCACAATTATGCCGCATAATAGCAAAACCAGTGGGTGCAATAAACAACTTTCCACTAAACAAACACTTTATATAGAGCAGTTAATAAATTGTCCACATCAGCTCCACTTTGGTAAAATAAATGTATTATATAATACCGTAAATTGCCTGTGGAGTTCCATTGGAATTTGCAAACACTCAAATAATTTTGTGGTTTCAACGAAAACCACTATCATAAATCTACAACTTTTTCCCTAAAAAGGTTACGATAAAAATAAAACTGGTATTTGACTTCCATAAATCTACAGAACAAATACTAGCCCAGAAAACATCAGAAAGGAAAGGAAAGCCAAGTAATTAATTCAAAAATAAAAATTGACTCCCGGTCGATGAATAACTGTCGCGTTCAGAATCTTCTAGTTACATTTTATCTATCGACCGAAATACCACACACTGAACGATGATAAAATTTTCAAAGCAAGAAAATCCGCTTAAAAGCGAATGTCAGAAGTAAGCTTTCGCTTACAGATGAACTGAACAGAAAATGTTAATTGCAAGATGGCAAATCCTTTAGTGCCTCAAACCAAAGTAACATCGATAACCCTTCAACTTCGTGGATGATTCAAATCGTCACGAATTTTTTTCGACGGCGAATTAAAAAGTTACAGTGCAACTCACTGTATAAAAATGACATCAGCTATGTTGTTGTGTAACACTGCATGACTTTTGGCCTGTTTCTCAATAGAAGAATAGCCACAAACTCGGAATAACGGTCGAATTTCGACATTTTACGATTTCAGAAATTCTTTTCCTCGTCAAGAAAGATCTAGGATGACCAATGTCGGTCACGGTCTGGGAAAACAAATAACTTTAATGACAATCATTTCACTACCAAGAAGTTGTTTTCCGACCGAAGCTCTAGAAAAGCAAGTTATGCTACATGAAAACTTAATCATCCTCTGACTCGTACAATGCAAGTGTAAAGTACATGTATTTCAATACAAAGACCATCGTACTAAAGAACTCCTAACGGTTATCATTAAAAACGTAAGCTTAAGCTTATTTAACAGTGATCATCTCAAAGACATTAACTTGAACAAAGGAGAGAGAATTAATTTCGCCGGCCGAGACTTGTCGAGCTAAAGTATGAGTAAGCTGGAAATAGTTAGCTACCTTGTTCCGTTCCACTTTAACCCGGGACAACTTCCGCTATCATCTGTCGCAACCGCAAATGGAACACCAGTGAGCTTTTACGATATTTTCTCTCGCAAGTCTCACCGTCAGATGGGATATCTTCCAGTTAAGCCTAACTCCATTCCTTTCAATGACCCAACTCATCCAAATTAACACTCCCGAGGTTACGGTGTTCAAATTAGCTTTTACTGTCGAAAATGTTTGGTCACTTCCACTTACCTTGATAAGCCTAACCGTAGAGCCTTCCTTGACTTTGGAGTATACTTTTGTTCCCTGTTTATCGTACTGTAGATTCCATCCATCCTCGCTCTCCGCCAGCCGACGAAAATGCTCAAAATCGTCTGCCTTCGCAGCTCGGACTTCGCCAAGTTGCATTGAATCGACAGGTTGAACTCTACCCACAGCCAATTATCTTTCTTCAACGGTGGCTCGATAACTTATCGCAAAGAGGGGAGATTCACTTATCAAAGAGAAAGTGAGTTGAAAAGCGGAATAAATTTCAAGGATGGTTGCCAAGACTGGCTTTCACTTCTCGGCCAGTTGTACACTTTTGAGTGAATTCTCGCTACGGTTGATATCAAAAACGTCACCCAGAACACTGAATGTGTGATTAGATGACGTAACGCATTTCATCACCTAGACCAATCAGAGGAAGAGTTCGTGAGACGCGGGGTAAAGATCAATGCACGTGGGCAACCCGCACTCAAGCTGAGAAGTTAATTGTAAAGGTTTGACTTGTGTGGAAAATGTTTCAAATTTCAACAAAAACTTTAACAATGTCTAATAGATGCTAAATATATGCGGAGGAAAAACCTAAAGTGAAGCCAAGTAAAAATTGCGTTGGCCGTAGTGAGCTTCCGTTGCAAACCGCAAGGTAGGAGGTTTTGAAGGTTGCTATGGTAATTTTTACACGGGATTAATATGTCACCCGCGCAGGTGCTCGAGGCAAATTTCGCGCGATTTCCTTTCCGCAAGAGATATTATGGAACTAAGAATTTTTATCAATCCATGATATTCTCCAGGTATTAAGCTACCTTCTTTAAACTCTCCCTTTGAGAAAGCCCCTGGTCCCGACTCAAATAACGGTTTCACCCTGCCCTATTTCAGACGGAATCTAGACTGTTTACAAACAAGGAGACAACAATTTTAAAACAACTATATATCGATGAAGTGTCTCCACGTTTATTTGCTATTTTGTTCATTTCGTCTTTTAAAGGTGTTTTGTTATAAGCGAATTATTTTTCATTATTTTCTCTTGATTATCTAGCCATCATCATTGCTAGTAAGCCTTGTCTCTCCGTGATAAGCCTCCCTTCAGGCCTTGATAAAGAAATGCGTCCCTAAGGCCTTGAAATTTTGTCTTTTTGTATTAATAACCCCAGTATTTACATGTCTATAATCTACATTTCCTGCCACACTGAGAAATCTTCACTGTAGTAAAAAAAAACGTTTAACAGCCGAGTTAAGACCCTTTATAGTGGTTCATGCAAGCGGGGAGGGGTGGGGGATGGCGGGGATAGGGAAGAGATCAGGAGGTGGGGACGGTTAGAACACAAAATCTTTGGAAGGATTTTAATGGGGCGGGGGAGGACATTTTTTTTTGCAAGCTTTCATAGAATGCACCAAACATAGCAACCGTCTCTTTAGATTTAACCCATCCACTAAACTAATTTTGCCGAGCTTAAGAGGGATTAGACCAATTGATAATTACTGCCATAAAGCTTACTTATGCTAACACAGCACTCTATCAGTTTATGAGCTGTCTCGAAACTCAGATCTGAATTATAATATAATTGGATATATAAATAATAAAATGACCTCAGAATGATTGCAGTACTAAAATTGCTTCCTACTGATGTCATGAAAATACGTGCTTACGTAACCGACTGGCTGGCGTCCTTTGTAAAGGGTGTGCCGTTAGCATGGCATGAAAAAACTTTGAGGCAATATGATTTCCTTTTCAACTTGGCATTTTTTACCAATAAAAAAATTAAATGAAACGGCAATGGCTTGGAAAGCGTCCATGTTCTTCTGTTGTATGGATTTTCCAACCTGGTCTCACTTGGCTAAATTATGCTGTGCGTGTTTTCCGCGCGATCGTGTCGGTGCTCTGTACTGTCAGGCGCGCCTATCGTTAAAATTTTTGAATGTATTCGTTTGTGATTTTATTGCTGTTTCCCGTACCTATCGTTTAAATTCGCGTTCGTGTCCATGCTGTTTCCCGTGCCTCTCGTTCAAATTCGCGATTGCATTCGTGCTCCGT
>OMLO01005075.1_pt1:0-10000 | contig 11041 bp, 13 predicted proteins | sample 1674811 | NCBI WGS metagenome assembly OMLO01 (sample SAMN06265003, study PRJEB25207) | coral metagenome | isolation source: Coral host | place: Mexico:La Bocana,Puerto Morelos, Mexico | collected 2008-11-13 | reverse complement strand
GCCTTGCTCCCCCACTTCGCGAGCTTGCGCCCCATCCAGCCATGCTCCTGCTGAAAAAAGGGTTCGAAACAGTGAATTGGCATTCTTTAGCGCCAGAAGAATCAGCTCATAGCGAGGGTCCCCATCCAACTGCATCTTCAAATACGGCCTGCGCATTTCATGCTCCAGCCATTCCTGAAGGTTCGGCAGAATTTGGCACTTCATGCTTGAAGTGGTGTGGAAACCAAAAACCCAGAAAAAAAAAACGTTTCAAAACCGCGGCCCAAAAATTGACAAGGTTCATGTAACAAAGTTGTCGTGGCAGCCTTCTGCCAGTTTCCCTCTGGCCAGTCCAACGGCCCTTGAAATCCCAGAAGCTCCCGCGTGAACTTCTGTAGAATCGGTTTCTTTCTCTTCATCCGGCAGTACGCTTTCCAGGAAATTGTCATGGCTTCCAGCTTGTGTGGCACCGAGCTCCCAGGCCACATAGGAAGCATCACTATGAGAGAAGAGCTCACAAAATACCTCCCCAGCCCAAGGTGGTAATTGTGCCATATGTCGGGCCGATACAGCTGCTCCGGGCATCGCTGGTTGTTGGGCAGAATGCAGGTGAAGGGCGATGGAGACGAGTGCCAAAGCGCTGCTGCTGCCGAGCCAACACTCTTCATGAACCTAGGCGACGCTCCGCAGTCAGAGAACGGATAGTTTGCCATTCCTGCGCAGCAAAAATGGCAAATACCGTGCATTGCGCAGGCAGATTCCCCCTTTTTTGGGGCGTGACGAAAATGTCGACAAAGGTTTCCGGCACTTATCAGGTAAGGCCAATCACCTTTCACGCCCAGCACAGCCAATCTGATTGTGTCACCATTGCGCAACTGCAAGCCATGCCGAAGAATTGAAGCAAAGTCTTCAGCTAGGAAACCCATAGCATCTTGCAATACTTGAGGATCTCCGGTCTCCTGACCAAAAAAGTCGATCTCAACCCTGACAAATTTTAGAACAACCACCACAACTTTCGCCACCAAACCCTGCCTTTAAAGCAGCAAAGGCCAAAAAACGAGAATCCTCCGGGTGGCTGATCAGGTTCAAGCGCTGGCACTCGTCAGCAAAAGGGCCTTTTTTTTGGCGAGAAACGCCCTTGCCCAGACACGGCTGCCAGTTCAGCAACATTATCGGAGTTTTCTTCTTACCTGAATTGATCTTGGAAACTTGCAAAACAAAACACACAAGCTGGATTGTGAAAGAAATTAGCCAAAAAAACTAATATTAATCGATCTATCAAGGCACTACGCCCTTCATCGCCGTGAATTTTGCATGGCACAGTGTGTTCCAATTGCTGCGGCGTGCAAATTTTGAAGATGTCATGGCCATCGCCATGGACTGCACGGAACCGCCTCCAGTATTCTGCCAAAATTGGTTTGGAAGCCTTTGCACCTGCAGCTGGCAGCAGCAAGTCGAGACGCCTGTGCTTGTCCAAGGCTTTTACAAAATCTTTCGGCAGCACCATAGGATGATCAATGGCTTCGCCCAATTTGTGCTTGGAGATGTGGATCTTTGCCCGCATGTCTGCCTTTTCAAAGACTGCAAACACATCTCTCGCCTGACATTGGCTTAGACGTGTGAGGAGAAAAGCGAACTTCCAGCAGCGCGAAACCTTTTATAATCACAGCCAAGAAACTGAATGCTCGTCTCTGGCCTTTGCGATTCTTTGCAAAACAGGATCTGAGCGCTCCAGGCCCTTTGCACGGTCATCTTCCAGAATTGCCCGAGCATGCTCCACAACTTGCAGCGCCGGCGCCTCCAAACTTGACCGCGATTGGTTTCCGAATCAAAAAAAACACTTTCCATTGCAAAAAATTCGTCCAAGGAATTTTTTGCAATCGCAAAACACTAGCACTAGCGGGCTCCTGTCAAGAGGTTTCGCTTCGGAAAACTCTCGGCCAAGCACAGTAAAAACAACTATGGAACGAGAGCACGTTGTAATGTGATATTTTTTTGGTGACTCAAAAAAACGGTGGAAGAAAGGGTCCTTAAACCTTTTCTACCCCCATTTTTCGATTTTATAATTTCCCATTGCAAAAAATCGTTCCCAAAGATTTTTTTGCAATAGAAACCGACAAGTTCTAGCACAAACCGTCTTCAGTCGAGAGGTTTCTTGGAAAAAACTCTCGACCAAGCAAAGTAAAGAAACATCTGTGAAAGTAATGATTTTTTTTGCCTATACCAGATCATCTCCAATTTCTATTGCAAAAAAATCTTCTAACATTTTTTTCCAATAGAAATTGGAGGCCCTAAGTTTCTGTCAAGAGGCTCCCCTTCGCAAACTCTTAGCCAAGCTTTCCGCTGTGGAGCTGCAAGCGCCCGCAATTTCAAACTTCCGCTTGCCTTTGAAGGCCGGCTGACCTGGCTACGTTTTTTCTTCTCATGTGCAGGTCGAAATTGTAAGAAAAAGTGCACAAGCAACAACTACTCAACTCGATTTTTTTCCCCCAGATGGCAACTAACATCCCAGCAGAAGCTGGCGGTTCTCTCTTGGCACGGGGCGGGACTTGCAGCATATCCAATGGCTACAAAATGGTGTCTTGAGTGTTGCATTTCTTTTTAGAAGGCAAACTTAAGCTGCAGTCATCTAAGCCCCATGTTCAACCCTAAATTTGTCTTTGCACACGCCCGCTGCTTTCAGCAGGAAGGTGCAGGGATCCCAACTTGACACCAGAAGCAATCTACTTCTTCTTGTCAGGTTTGGCTTTCGCCTTGGACTTGGCACGAGGTCCGGGCTCATCAGCAGGTCCAGCGGCAGGATCTTCCTCCTGTTCAGGCTTGCGCTTCGTAGGCCTTTTGCCGCCCTTTTCACCACCAGTCAGCATCTTGAAGGTATGCTCTTTGGCCATGATCTCGACACACCTTTTTTTGATCTGAAAGTTTTAGAGTTGCCAGCTCAAGAAATTTATCTTAATTTTTTTGGGGCTCAAAAAGGAAAAAAACTCAACTATTTGACAAGTTGCGGCATTCGGGCAGCTTCCTTTGCGTCCTTGATCTTTTGGTGCAGCCTGAAGGTGATTGAAAGATCCGATCAATTGCAGTTTGTTAATTCAAACCTGCAAAGTCCAAAACTTGAGTTTGACAAGAAACTCTGGAGACACTTCAGTGCTTGTGTCCAGCAAATGCTGGCATTCAGCCAGCTTCAAGAAGCAGCCCTCCATGCTGGTCAGCTGCGTCTCGCAGCTCTCACAAAACCTAGAAATGCTGGGAAAAACACATAAGAGAAAACCCTTCCGAACAATGGCCGAACAAAAGTGGAATCCTACCCAACCAAAAATTACCTTTACAGAATCCATCCGTCAAAATTCCAGCCACAAAAAAACCAATCGAAAAAAAAATCAAGACCCACGAATCTATAGTATTTGTTTGTTTTCAACTTTCTTTGCAACAAACACATGCAAATATAGGCCAAGGAACGCAGCAGCTCGTGGACCTGACTCCTTGTCAACGGTAGCAAGCCACGTTGTAACCACCACTGCCTTTTGGTGTAAAGATTCCGTGAATTTCTCCAGGGACTGCTTTACCTCCGCATGTGAAGACACCAAATGGGCATGTTGTGGCTGGCCTGGCCCATTTGCAACCGCCGCAGGCATAGCCATCAAATCGCGTCGATCCACTTCTGGCAACGCCTGTGTAACAACATCGGAGGGTCATCAACAGTGATCTGCTGTAAAAAAAAATCAATCTTCTAATGCGTCTAGCCTGGTTCGGGTCCATGCTCTCTGCTTTTTTGTAAGCGTCAAGCTCACTTTTCTTCACCACTATGGTGTCGGCAGTCTGCACGAAGTACTCCAGCTGCGCTTCGTCGTAACGAAACTTCCTACAAGGTTTGGGCTTGCCACCTTTGAAATGGAAGTATTGAAAAAAAAAATTCAAAGCAGTCTAGCTTCAAAATTTACACCGTGGAGAATTTCCGGCCTTGTCAAGATCGACTCGAACCGGCAGCAGTATTGTTTCACTTTGCTGATCAGATTCCTCAGCAAAACCACCGCTGCAAAGGTCACAGATTCAAACATTCAACCTTTCCTATGATTTGGGGGCTAAGATAATATTATAAGTTGAGTTTCGGTGAGTACTTCAAATCGACCTTCATGCGTTCTTCCGTGTACCATCCACCTTCCAACACCTCATCCTTGGATTGACGATGCTCTCGAAAGCGGACCATGTGCTCGGAGAATTCGGCCTCCAGGGGCATGCATGTAAGAAAAGATTTTTTTCATGTGAAGTTCTGTCAACAGAGTTCACATTCAAAAAATCTTTGTTTTGGCAAACCCTGCCCCACTCGAACAAGCTTTCGCACTGCTGCCGTGTCATCGTACCCATGCTGCTTGAGCGCCATGACAAGGGCAAGCTGCAGCTCATCCCGATTTCCTGAGCTCCATTGGTCCGCAACTTCCTGGGAGACCTGAAGACGGCCAGTCCCAGTGGGAGTGCACAAACGGCGTAACCGCATGTACAAGGCGTGCGGTGAAAGCTCCTCACGGGACAGATCCACCGCTGCAAGCCTTTTCACCTCCTCCTCGCTCATCTCAGGCGCCGGGCTGCCGACACCATTCAAAGCAACAGGTCCAGGTGCTGGCTCGCTGCTCTCAGGATTCGCAGTTGCTGCTGGCATGCTGCTCACAGGGGTGCTCACAGGAGTCGTAGCTGCTGCTGGCACCACTGTCGTAGGAGAGAACAAAGGCTTGGGATTCGGAGGTGAAGCAGGCGTAGCTGGCACGGAACCTGCCTTCTCCAGGAACTGCAGCTTCTTCTCAAGCTCCTCAAACTTCGCTTTCCACATTTCTGCTTCCGACTGGCAGGCTGGCGCAGAAGCATTCGGCAGGATAGCAGCTGGCTCCTTCTTCACATCCACTTCCGTCTCAGACTCTGTGTCCACAGCAATGCACGCATCAACCTCAGTAATCAGGGCACAAGGCATGGGGTTTCACTTCACTAGCTTTAAAGCACCACGCTGTGACAAACGGAAGCGAGCCAGGACAAGCTTATATACATTAACGCTCGCATACGCTCGCCTCAAATCATGGCGCCTTCAAACACATGGGCCTCCAAGCAGAATGCATGGGTTGCACCTTCAATGGATGTTTAGGCAATAGCTAAGGCTGATATATACCAGCAGACGATGAAGCTGGCGAGTGACCAAGGGCATCCGTTTTTTGTAAGGCATGGGGGCTGCAATCTTAATGTGAAACCACGTGTACTGTCCACGATGCAGGGTTTTTTTCACCAAGACGCAGAACGTGCCCTTCATTTCCGGAATGGCCCCCCTCATTGCAAATCCACCCACCATGGCACGTTTGTCGCACCGCCGATCTGAAATGAGGAAGATGGAAGTTTGATGAAGAAATGACACTTTCTGCATTCAATGTGTCGGGTACTTACTAACTGGGATGATCCTCCAAGTGTTACCGCCAAGCGCCAGTGGAAACAAAGAAACGCTCGCCGCACAAGCACCACGCCAACGCGTCAAGGCCAAGGGGCCCAGTCCAAACCGCATGCCCTTGCATCCATGCACATCATCCACTCAGTCGTCCTTTGTAATTTCTCCTCATCACGAGGTCGGTGCAGCAACGGTGACATGTATTGGTCCTTGATCGCTTGTTGAGTTTTACGCTATGCACGATGACACGTTGTTGTCGACTGTGCAGGTTTAACGTTTCTAAAGCAATGATGAAGACTCAGGCACAATGGTTGCCTTATATCAACAAGGGCTAAGCTACTAAGGCTAAGTCATCGCATGGCACTCTGGGGGGGTCTCTGTAATCTGTAGGAACTGATGTGAAGATGAGGGGGTAGATTGCAGAACTACGCGTGGCTGATTATGGGACAAAATGCTTGTTGCCAAGCTCACATGTGGTTTTTTGATAGCCGGCAACTTCAAGCCCAGTACCATCCTTGGGGGCAATTTCATTTATCATCATTGAGAGTGCAGAACCGTGCCCATGCGATATATGGCTCTCGCCAGCTCTTTCGGTTGAACCCATCGCGTTGCTCACCTGGAAAAATGTGGGACAAAAGGACATTATCAAATATTTTGATAATGTCCTACGCACTGCATTCCTCAACGCATATTAAAGCCATCTTCATCACAAGGTTCGAGCGGCAACACACTGACATGCTTTTTGCCTGCGGGCGTTGTTTGTCGCAAGACGTGCACGATTGCACGTTGTTGACGGTTGTCGACGCAACCCCTGATCAGTCCATCATCGTTATCGCTTTACAAACATGACATTATGATCATGTGAGGTCCTGCACCCCTGCCCCTGTGCCACACAAAGTTTTCAGGACAGAAACTATTGTACTCCTGGCATGATCCCCTAAAAAAAGCCTTTTTCGGGTGGAAAACCAACCAAGGGACAGAAGCCATTGTACTCCACTAGCTTCCTAGCTCTGAGCAGTACCCCGCTACTTCCCAGAAACAACCACAAAGCTAAAAACCAAAACCATTGCAGAAACTATTGTACTCCCGGCATGATCCCCTAAAGAAAACCTTGAGGTAAAACAAACCAAAACACACAATTCACCAGACCCTTGTACTCCACTAGCTTCCTAGCTCTGAGCAGTACCCCGCTACTTCCCAGAAACAAGTGCCACAAACCCTCCACCAAAAAGCTAAAAACTAAAACCATTGTAGAGACTATGGTGCTCCTGGCATGATCCCCTAAAGAAGAACCTTTCGGGTGGTGGAAAACAAACCAACACTCACAGTGCACCAAGCCCTGCTATTTGGGGACAGAAGCCATTGTACTCCACTAGCTTACTAGCTCTGAGCAGTACCCCGCTACTTCGCAGAAACAAGCGCCACAAACCCTTCACCAAAAAGCTAAAAACTAAAACCATTGTAGAAACTATGGTGCTCCTGGCATGATCCCCTAAAGAAGAACCTTTCGGGTGGAAAACAAACCAAAACACACAATTCACCAGACCCTGCTATTTGGGGACAGAAGCCATTGTACTCCACTAGTTCCTAGCTCTGAAAAGAAACAACTACCGCAGACCTTCCACCAAAAAGCTAAAAACCAAAACCATTGCCGACACAAATTGGTATCAACCATGGCACTCCAAGCTGGTATTGGGCAGCAAACAAGACTAGTCTCCCACCAAAAAAAACTACCCCTACTTCTCGGAACCTAGCGGCCCAAATCGGAAAAACAAACCTAAGCCGAGACCTCACCAACACGTACCACACCAACAAATGGGCCACCAGCAAACTAGAGCGCCACTAAACGACTTCTAAAGCACGACGCGCGGGTCTGGGTTCTATTCGGAAGGCGGATTCGGAGATCAGCCCCCCGCGAGTACTAACCAACTGAGCGATTGAGGCCCCAGCTTGGAAGAGGAGGTTTGAAATACAACCTTTTACCATCACTTTTCACTACCAAGAAGCCAACTGGCCGGTGCCAAATGCGCAAGGCGGCGGCGCACGGGCTGGGGTCGCTACTGGTCTTGCTCCGCCACCTTCGGTCAGAGCAGCGGCGCTGCTGCACATGAGCTGTGTGAGCTGGTGCTCGTGCTCCTCCTCCTTCACCATCAGCCAACGGTCTACACCTTCAACGTCACGAGCACGAAAGTGTCCCTGGAGCTGGCTTTCGGTCTCCTGGCAGCGTAGCTGGGTTTTCATTTTGTTGGCTGACTGCCAACTTGTTTTTGAAGCTGCATCTCAAAAAAACAAAAAGGCTTGATGGAAGAATTCACTACAGGAAAGGTTTCATGCTATCACCATTGTTTGTTTTTTCCAGAGAAAAAGTCCAAACAAAGTGTAGCAAGAAATCTTAATCCTTTTATTCTTCTAACTGCCAACTGCCGATTTGTTTTTGAATGCAACTTTGTGAAAAAAAAGCTGATAGAAGAATACACCATAGGACAGGTTTCATGGTATAACCACCGTTTGTTTTCTGCTCGGAAAAATCCAAACCGTGTACAGCAGGAAAACTTTACTGTATTTTCTTCAAACTGCCAATTTGTTTTTGAACTTCAAAAACCAAAAAGGCTTGATAGAAGAATACATGACAGAAGGGGTTTCATGCTTTCACCATTGTTTGTTTTTTCAGCGAAAAAGTCCAAACAAAGTGCAGCAAGAAATCTTAATCCTTATATTCTTCCAACTGCAAAGCTGTTAGAAGAATACAGCACAGGACAGGTTTCGTGCGATCACCGTTGTTTGTTTTTTTCCAGAGAAAAAGTCCAAACAAAGTGTAGCAAGAAATCTTAATCCTTTTATTCTTCTAACTGCCGATTTGTTTTTGAACGCAACGTCAAAAACAAACACGGCCAATAGAAGAATACACCATAGAAGAGGTTTCCTGCCTTTACCACGGTCTGTTTTTTCCAAAGAAAAAATCCAAACAAAGTGCAGCAAGAAATCTGAATCCTTATATTCTTCTAACTGCCGATTTGTTTTTGAATGCAACTTCAAAAACCAAAAAGGCTTGATAGAAGAATACACCACAGGACAGGTTTCATGCTATCACCATTGTTTGTTTTTTCCAGAGAAAAAATCCAAACAAAGCGCAGCAAGAAATCTGAATCTTTATATTCTTCTAACTGCCGATTTGTTTTTGAATGCAGTTTCAAAAACCAAAAAGGCTTGATAGAAGAATACACCACAAGACAGGTTTCATGCTATCACCCTTGTTTGTTTTTTTTCCAGAGAAAAAGCCCAAACAAAGTGTAGCAAGAAATCTTAATCCTTTTATTCTTCTAACTGCCGATTTGTTTTTGAACGCAATGTCAAAAACAAAAAGGTTGAAAGGTTTTCTTCTTGCTCCCCGATTGTTTTTTGTTGCCAAGCTCAAAAAACAAAAGGTGATAGAAAAAACCTTTCCTAGACAATTTTGGTTTCAAAGTTTTCGTTTTCCGAACCTGTTTTAGGAACTTTGAGTACCCAAATCAAAGTTCCCAAAGCAAGCTGGTGTAAGAAAGAAACCGCAAGTAAACCTGAAGCGGGTTTAAGTCCTGGAGCATCGCCTGAAGTTCTTCAACTCCAAGGCTAGAAGTCTCAGTGAGGAGTTGGCGCTTCATGGCAACAACTTCTTCGTCAGCAGCAGGGGCACCACCCATGTCGACTACTTGGCAGGCACCACGCAGAAGCTCGGAACAGCTCCAAACACGAGATGGCCACTTTGCCATCACCAAGTCTTGGGCAAAAACGTCTCTCACAGCAACAAACTGGCAACCAGAGAAGGAAAAGAGAAGAAAACCTCATATCTTCCAGGGTTTGCGCATATATGTGTTAACACCACAGCTGTTGGAGAGCTTGTTTGGTCCAAAGTGGGCCTGAATGTCTCAAAAGGGGTCATTTCTGGAAACTTGAGAATCTAATAAAAATACGTAATTTCTGGTCAATTTACGGGAATTTCTGGTCAAAATTTACGGTCAATTTCCGCCTATTCTCGGTCAATTTCCGCCTATTCTCGGCCTACCTCCGGGTAGCTAATTTCTTCGGGTTTTTTCGGGTTTTTCCCCCTATACATGATTTCTGGTCAGTTTACGGGAATTCTTGGTCAGTTTTCGGGTATTCACGGTCTACTTCGGGTAGTTTCGGGTAGTTTCGGGTTTTCACCTCCCAATGCGCCTTGCGCATTTTCATTCCTCCCACATTGCCTCCGGAAATGCATTTTTCCAACGTTTTGTTGGCTTTAGGTGCTTGTTGCCCCTTAAATATATACAAGCTGACAGCAGTTGCGCTTCTGACCAATCAGTCATCTCCGCGGCTTGAAAGAGAAGCGCCGCATCTTGGAATCGTGGTGAAGGAGGCGCCGAAGGGCAGGACCAGAGCTGAGGCAATTCACGTAGGATCCGAAGCCCGAAGCTTATAGGATAGGTTTGGGTGCTTTTTAGATGTTTGTTTCCTGAATAGCTATAGGATCCGTCGGCCTTCTTCTTCTTCACTGTAGATTTGACAATACAGCTGTCCCTTTGTTGTTTGAGAAGCTTGCCTCGATCCAGGAAATTGATTTTTCGACAATTGCTCCACGCG